>OLSP01001224.1_pt1 | contig 24108 bp, 22 predicted proteins | sample 1672941 | NCBI WGS metagenome assembly OLSP01 (sample SAMEA3136739, study PRJEB25190) | human gut metagenome | reverse complement strand
ATCTGAAGGACTTTTACTCTTGGCACACCCATGATGAATATATCGAAGTTTCCGATGAAGTGGCCGCCGAGCTGCGGGCCGACAAGCTGTATGAGGCTGCCTACCAGCGGCGGATAATCCGCAATAAGGCACAGTATTCCCTCGACTGTGATGATGGGATCGAATACTCTGCCTGCCTTTCCGAGCCGACCCCGCAGGAGCTGCTGGAGCGCATGGAGCGTTTCTGCGATCTGTGGAACGCGCTGAACACTTTGCCCGAAACGCAGGGGCTTCGCATTGATGCCTGTATCATTGAAGGCAAGAGCATGACTGAGGTTGCCGAGGCCGATGGCGTAAGCGTGGCCGCCGTACATAAATCTATCCAGCAGGGTTTGAAGTCCATGAAAAAATATTTGCAAAATGTTTGATGTAGGGGGTTAAAAAACATCTTCCAAATGTCCTTGGTATATGAGAGGAAGTTTTTTCTTCTCCACAACTGAATAGCGGGCGGCCCCGAGTGAACGCGGGGAGCCGGGCGGCGGTGTGGAAAATATTGCGAATTCAAGTATTCTATTGAGTAAGAAAATCTGGCAGTTTCAAATCTGGGCAATTGTTATTATTTTTTCAGTGATGTTATTTTATACGATCAATATTTTATATCATTTGTTTCATCAGGTGCTTCAGCCGATTGTATTATTGACAGAAAAAATACAGCATTTCCATAAAGAAAGAGGACAGGCAAAAGAAGATGTTCCCATTACATCGTGTTATGAGGAATTGATGATTTTGTATGATGAGTATTCGAAAATGACAGGAACAATAGAAAAACAGATTGTGGAGCTGGAAGATAAAGCAAGGATAGCGGAGGAACTGCGAAAAAAGGAAACAGCTCTTGCAAATGCAGAGTTTTCACTTATGCAGTCTCTGATCAGTCCACACTTTCTTTATAATTGTCTGAGTACAATTTCTTCATTAGCAACCATTGAACATGCTACCAGAACGTATCGAGGTGCGGTGATGATTGCAAATTTTCTCCGGGAAGCTTTAAATAATGTAGGACAATATGTAACGGTGTGGGAAGAAATCAATTATACACAACATTATATAGAAATTCAGAAACTTCGCTTTGGTGATATCATACATTTTTCTGTTTTCTGTGATCCACAGTGTGCAAAAGTAAAAGTACCGGCGATTTTACTACAACCTCTTATAGAGAATGCAATTTCTCATGGAGTAAAACATATGGGACGTGGAGCAGAAATCCAGATTGGAGCAAAAACATTGCCGGATGGAATCGAACTGTATGTATGCGATAATGGGGCCGGAATATCAGAAGAAAAGCAGAAGGAACTGAAGAAAGTTCTGGAAAGCGATTATGCACCATCTCAAAAGGGCGTTGGACTTCGAAGTGTAGCATACAGGCTGAGAGATATTTATGGAGAAGATGCCAGTGTTCAGATTGAAAGTAAAAAGGGAGATACAAAAGTACATTTATATATCCAGGGAGAAAACAAAAACGTTTTTGAAGAAAGTACAGACTTGAAGCAGGGATAAAATTTTTAGATTTTTGCAGAGCAGACAGAGTTTTGGTGAAAAAAATCTGTCTGTTTTTTAATACATAAAAAGAGTGGAATGCTACATATATTGTAAAATTTATATAAAGATAGTAGGATAGTAACAACAAAAAATGATACTAATAAACAAATTAATGAAAAAGGAGGAAGACAATGAGTATCAAAAAAGTTGTAATCAAAATGATCTGCACAATGTGTTTGCTTATGGCAGTTATTGTGTGTCCGCGTGTGGCAGAGGCAGCGGAAACTTCGTTACAGGTGGGAGCAGCCGTTCGGGACATTACACCTACAAAAGAAAATGGGATGCTTCCGATGTCAACAGGACTTGCAAGACAGAATCTGGTAGATGTGATCGATCCGCTTCACGTTCGTGTGATCGCAGTGAACGACGGACAGAAAACAGCATTGATGGTAGTATGGGAAACGGGAGACAGTCCGGCACCGACAGAATTTGTGGATGATCTGGCAAAAGAAACCGGCGTAGAGCGAGAAGCGATTTTCTATTGTGCAACACATTCTCATGCAGTCCCGGATGCGATCAAAATGAGCACAACAGATCCGTGGATGGTATATGCACATGAGCAGATGCTTGCAGCGGCAAAAGAAGCAATTGCAAATCTGGAACCGGCATCGGTAGGAATCGGTTATACCAACAGTTATATTAATGTAAACAGAAATCGTGTATATTATAAAGAAGATGGTACACAGCAGCGAAGCCAGGGATACAATCCGGAGGGAACTTCTGATAAAACACTGGCAGTTGTTCGCTTTGACAGTAAAAAAACAGGTGAGCCGATTGCATTTATTGTAAACTATGCAGTGCATGGTGTTGTAATGTATGCAAATCATTATGTTGTAAATGAGGATGGTACCTATGGCGTTGGAGTCAGTGCAGATTTACCGGGATATGTATCGACCAGCATTGAAAATAGTTATGATGGTGCGGTAGCATTATGGATTAGTGGTGCAGCAGGAGATCAGAATCCGATCATTGGAAATGAGTATTTCGTTCCGGATACTACAACCGGAGAAAAACAGACAAAATATTTTTCAAAATCAGCAGTAGAAATTTTAGAGTACCTTGGTTCTGTACAGTATGCAGATGTTTTAAGAGCAAATGAAAATATCACAGAGATGAGCAGTGATGCAGCAATCAGTTATGGATTTGATGAAAAATATATTCCAGGTCCGACAGAGGAAAGTGACAAATTCAGAGCTTCTCTGCATCTGTTAAAATTTGGCGATATTGAATTGCTTGGTTCCAGCGGAGAGTTGTTCTGCCAGTATGGATTAACATTAAAAGAACAGTCTTCAGCAAAAAATACATTGGTGGTAAATAATGCAGCAACTTACAATGACGAATATCGTACTTATATGTGCACGGATGAAGACCTGGAAATCGGACAGGGTCAGGGCGTTAAAAAAGTATTTGCAAAAGGATATCTCAGTGACACGCTTGTAGAGATGATGAACAATCTGGAAAATGAAAATCAGGGAAAAACAGCTGCAGATTATTATGAAAAAGGAAATACATTAAAAAATATCGATCAGAATTATGAAGCAGCTCTGGAACAGTTTGTACTGGGTGCGTCACAGGAAGCAACCGATGAAAATAAAGAAGCTGTTGCAAATTGTCTGGTACAGATTGGAGAATGTTGTGTTCGTCTTGGAAAAGGACCAAATGGAGAAACTCAGGATGCATTGAGAGAATACGTATTGGGATGCTGGGAAAAAGCAGGAGAACTTGGAAACGGAACCGGATATTTTGATCTTGCCCTTTCACATATTGGACTGGAAGTTCCAGGGGCAGGTTTTGCAACATGCCTTGGACTGGCAAATGACGAAGCAGACCAGAAAGCAGGTTTTGCGTATTTGCAGAAAGCTCTGGAACTGAACAATGGAAAAGCACTGAGATATATCGGTATCTGTTATGAAAATGGGTATGGTGTGGAGCAAAATTATGCAAAAGCATATGAATGTTACAGTAATACCCGCGGAGCAGATCTTTATATTGCAAGATATAAACTGTTTGGAATTGGCGGAGTAGAGCAGGATATCGAAAGTGCAATTGCCGGTCTGACAAAAAAAGCAGAAAGCATGAGCGGCGGCAATCGTACGGAAACTAAGACAGCAAGAATGATGCTGGCAGAATTATATTATACCGGATCATGCTCCGAAACACTGTATGACGGAACGGTTGTTACGGCAACAATTGATAAACTGGATAAAGAAACAGCATTGTGTTATCTGAAATATCATCAGGAAGAGTATAGTTTAAGCGATGCAGATATTCAGGCAATTGTTTCTGGTTTTGATATTAAAGTAACGGAAAAAGAAATTGAAGCATTAAAAAACGAGATTGCAGAACTGAAAAAAACAGTAAATGATCAGTCTTCAAAACTTCAGACAGCAGATCAGAATACAGCTGCTATCCAGAAAAAAACAGCAGAACTTGAGCAGAAAATCCAGAAACTCGAAGCAGAGAAGCAAAAATTAGAAGAAGCAGAATTTACAGGAGCAGCCGTAACTGTAAAGAAAACGACAGCAGGTACGAAAAAAATCAAAGTAACCTGGAAAAAATTAAATAGTGCCAAGGGATATGAAATCAGCTATGCATTAAAATCTAATTTCAAAGGTGCAAAAAAGGTTACCACAACAAAGACAAAAAAGACTCTTACAAAACTGAAAAGCGGCAAAAAATATTATGTGCGTGTTCGTGCATACAAGAATGTAAACGGTAAAAAAGTTTATACAAAATACAGTACAATACTTTCTGTAAAAGTCAAATAAGCAACAGACAGAAAGCAGAAAACTGTAAGCGGGGGGAAGCATAAAAATGTGCAGGCAGAGGAAAACTCAAAGCCTGCATATTTTTACATTAACAGCCTGTTAAAAACGGTCAGTTTCAGAAATCAGGCTGATGGTTGGTTTAATTAAAACTGCGTGGATCTGGATATTTATCAGGAGAAGTACTATATCCATTCTGATATTTAACGGTCATGTAAATTGTTTCATCGCCGTTTTCGATTTTGACATAGCAGACATTGTCCTTGTCGAATTTGTCGGTGATCTCTATTTTCTGATTTTTATAATAAACCCATACACTGCCATCATCGAGATATTCTACGTCCGGTGCGTTCAGTTCCTCCATAATTTCGTCTTCGGTCAGAGGACGTTCGTTTCCGTCTGCATCGAAGGCAACACCGCCTCCGCCTTGAGTGACGGTGTTTCCGTCGGTATCTTTGTATTCAAGAGAATAAGAACCGTTGTCGGTATTTAAATCGAGAGTGGCACTTGTCTGGTCACCGTGCATCCAAAGCTGGATAGTTCGCTGGATTCCGCCGACATTTGCTGCGTAAGCCGTTCCTGTTCCGCCAACGATCACGCAGACTGCGATTGCCGCCGCCGCAAGTTTCATTTTCTGCTGTTTTCTTAATTTTGCCATATATTTGACCTCCCCTTCAGAGATATCGGAGGTATGCAAAACCGAAAAGGCCTGTTTGTATTTTTCTTTATTCGTCATTTTCCCATTCCTCCTTCAGTGCTGTTTTCAGAAGAGAGCGTCCGCGTGACAGGCGTGTTTTTACGTTGCTTTCCGAGAGCTTTAAAATATCGGCGATTTCCCTGACGGAATAATCTTCATAATAAAATAAATGAATAACGATGCGATATTTTTCAGGAAGTTTCAGAACTTCCTCGAATAAATTCTCAGATTCCGGATTTTCAAAAGTTAACGTTTCTATATAATCCTCCAGCGAACGTCTGTTACGCCGCCAGAAAGCAAGCGTTGTATTTTTCGCTTTATTGATCACGATACGGATCAGCCACGCACGGATATGCTGCTCATCTTCAAAATCTTTGCTTGTCGTGTAATACTGGATCAATGTATCCTGAACAACATCTTCTGCATCTGCCTGATTTTTACAGATGTTAAAGGCGATGGCGTAGAGATTGTTCTGATAGCGTTCGATCAGTTCCTGTACAGGTTGTCTCATGAGTACTCCTAAAATATAAAATTTGATGTAACTGTTCAGAGCCAACCTCCAAAATGCTACGCATTTCGTCGGTGTGGCGTATCCGCCAAATAAAATTTCAAAAACAGTTTTAAAAATGCAAGCATTTTATACCTGTTTTTTGAAATTTTGCTTGGCTCTGAACAGTTACAATTTGATAACAATTCATTGCAGATTGAAGTATTTGCTGCCTGAATCGTAAAAATTGCAAGTCCTTGATCAAGGTGCTTTCAATTATAATACAAATCAGCAGGGAAAAAGGTTACAAAAAAGTATTTTCGTTTTTCAGAGAAAACGATATAATAGAAACAGTATCTTTTTCATGTGTGAATGAAGGGGATAAATCTGTAAAAGAAAAGAGCCGGTGTACACGTTATGCCGGGTATTACGATCGGAAACAATGTTGTGATCGGCGGCGGAAGTGTTGTCGTGAAAGATATTCCGGATAATGTGGTAGCAGTTGGAAATCCGGCGAAGGTGATCAAGACACTGGATGCAGAGAAGTTCAGAAAAGAACCTTCTGATTTACAGAAATAAGAATTTTTGATAAGATTAAGTCAGCAGAGAAAAGGGGATTTTCGGGGGAATTGATATGGGAATGTTTTTAAACAGTATTGAGCCATATGATAAATACAAAACAATTACGAAAGGTCTTTATTTTGTAGACAAAACAGAGCTGCTGGAAGAATTAATACCGGCTCTGGAACAGGAACAGAGATTTTTCTGTATCACAAGACCAAGGCGTTTTGGAAAAACGGTTATGGCGAATATGATAGCATCTTTTTTTGAAAAATCGGAGGGCGGTTCTGATGTTTTTGACAGACTTAAAATTTCAGAATATCCAAAATATAAAGAGCATTTAAATAAACATGATGTGGTATATATTGATTTCAGTGAAATGCCGAAAGAATGTGATAGCTATAAAAAATATATTTCTCGCATTGAAGAGGGAATATATTATGATTTAAGAGAAAAATATTCGGATTTGTATTTAAAGCAGGAAGATGCTATATGGGATATTTTTTCGAAAATATTCAATGAAACAAAAAAGAAATTTATTTTTGTTATGGATGAATGGGATGCGGTATTTCACATGTCATTTATGACAGAAAAGAACAGAGAAGACTATCTGCTTTTTTTGAAATTATTATTAAAAGGACAGAGTTATGTTGAGCTTGCCTATATGACAGGGGTGTTGCCGATTGCAAAATATTCCGACGGATCGGAATTGAATATGTTTCTGGAATATAATATGGCAACACGTATTCGTTTCAGTGAGTATTTTGGATTTTCAGATGAAGAAGTAGATAAGTTGTATGAAAAATATCTTCAGAATACAAAAAAGCCTCAAATTGACCGAGAGGGCTTGAGGGAATGGTATGACGGTTATCACACAGCATCCGGTCAGAGATTGTATAATCCGCGTTCGGTTGTATGTGCATTGTCCGATAATCAGCTGTCAAATTACTGGGTCAGCTCAGGAAAATATGATTCCGTATTCAGCTATGTTAAAAACAATATAGATGACGTACAGGAAGATCTGGTTCTCATGTTTGCAGGAGAAAAAATACCATCGGGTATTGAGGAATATGCAGCAACGGCACAGCAGCTCGATACAAAGGAAGAAATATATTCGGCGATGGTTGTTTATGGGTTATTGACGTATGATAATGGCTGCGTGTTTATTCCAAATAAAGAGTTACAGGGAAGCTATGCATCTATGATGAAAAAGGAAAAATCCCTGGGATATATATACAGACTTGCAAATATTTCTAATAAAATGTTACAGGCGACTTTAAATAAAGATACAGATACTATGGCTGAAATTTTGCAATATGCACATAATACGGAAACGCCAATCTTATCTTATAATAATGAGGTGGAATTATCGGCGATTGTAAATCTGGTTTATCTTTCTGCAAGAGATTTTTATAGGATAGAAAGAGAAGATAAAGCTGGAAAAGGATTTGTGGACTTTATTTTTTATCCTGTCAGATATGAAGATAAGGGCATCATATTGGAATTAAAAGTGGATCAGACACCAGAAGAAGCTATCAAACAGATTAAAGAAAAAGATTATATATTACGTTTCAAAGGAAAACTGGGAGAACACAGACAATACCCGCAAAATATTCTGGCAGTGGGGATTTCATATGATAAAATAACAAAAAAACATACCTGTAAAATAGAAGAATTATTAATAAATAGCTAAGTAAAAAAGGAAGAAAAAGTGAGGTATGAATCAGATTTATCGATATTATGGTAGTAACGGGAATTGATATAGATAATTGTTTTTTATGGTTGTGCCTTGAGTTAAAATAACATAAAACAGTTGATTATTTTAAAATTTATGCTATAATTTGGAAATGTAAATAACAGTCAGATATAAATGATAGGTTATAGAGTAATTATCGGACTGTTAGGAACGAATATTTGAAATAGAATAAGAAGCAGCTGGTGTCGCCGCAAGGCGGAGAATAGGGAAACAGGTGAAAGACCCGTGCGATCTCGTCACTGTAAACAGGAGTGCATTGCTTATTATGCCACTGAGATATCGGGAAGGCAGCAATGTGCGTTAAAACTGTAAGCCAGGAGACCTGCCAGACTGTGGTGCGGGAAATAGATATTCCAGGTCACGAGGATTGATTGTACCGAATTGAAATAGAAACAGCGAAGCCGAAGAAGTTCTGGTTTGGCTGTTGTTATCCAGTATACAGTCCAACGACGTGTGTTCGTTGGATTTTCTTTTTCTCCCAAATCTTATTTGTTTCAAATAAAAGTATTATTTTGGGAGGAAAGGCAAATGAAGAAAAAACTGGTAACGATTTTATGTGTAACAACAATTACAGCATCTATGCTGGCAGGATGCGGAAGCAAAACAGCAGAGACAACTGCTCCGACAGAGACAACTGCAGTAACCGAGACAGCAGCAGCTACCGAAGCGGCAACAACCGAGGCAGCTTCTGAAACAGCAGCAGCTACGGAAGCAGAAGATGATCAGGCAGCAGCAGATAAAGTAGCAGCTCTGATCGATGCAATTTATGTTCAGGAAAGAAATGAGAACACAGACGAGCAGTGTAAAGAAGCAAAAGAAGCATGGGATGCTCTGACAGATGCTCAGAAAGAACTGGTTGAAGGCGAAGAAGCTGATCCGGATTATTTCGGAAGAGATACCGGTGATGCATCCAAAGATGATCCGCGCAATGGCGATGAGATCGGTGAAAACGAACTCCTGGTTGTAAGCTTTGGTACTTCTTTCAATGACAGCCGTGTTGCTGATATCAAAGGTATTGAAGATGCACTGCAGGCTGCAAATCCGGACTGGTCTGTAAGAAGAGCATTCACAGCACAGATCATTATCAATCACATCCAGGCTCGTGATGATGAGCACATCGACAACATGGATCAGGCTCTGGAACGTGCCGTAAATAATGGCGTTAAAAATCTGGTTATTCAGCCTACACATCTGATGCATGGTGCAGAGTATGACGAACTGATGGATGCCGTAGATGCATATAAAGATAAATTTGAATCTGTAAAAGTAGCAGAACCGCTGCTGGGTGAGGTCGGAGATGATGCAGATACTGTAAACGATGATAAAAAAGCAGTAGCAGAAGCAATCACTTCTGAAGCAGTAGCAACAGCAAATTATGATTCCCTGGATGCAGCAAAAGAAGATGGCGTTGCATTTGTATTTATGGGACATGGAACTTCTCATACAGCAAAAGTTTCTTACAGCCAGATGCAGGCTCAGATGAAAGAGCTTGGTTATGAAAATGTATTTATCGGAACCGTTGAAGGCGAACCGGAAGAGACAGCATGCGAAGAAGTGATCAAAGCTGTATCTGCAGCAGGATACAAAAAAGTAATCCTTCGTCCGCTGATGGTTGTTGCTGGAGATCATGCAAACAACGATATGGCAGGCGATGATGACGATTCTTGGAAGAGCCAGTTTGAGGCATCCGGAAAATTTGACAGCATTGATACACAGATCGCAGGTCTGGGTGAGATCAAAGCAATCCAGGATCTCTACGTTGCTCATACAGCAGATGCTATAAACGAGTAATAAGTAATACATGAGGTGTACCTCGCAGCAGGAATGTCAGAGGTATTCTTGAAAAAAGAAGCAAAATAGAAGGACAGGAACAAAAATGAAGAAAAGAATCATTACATTAGCAGGATTAATGGCACTTAGCTGTGCACTGGCAGTTGGCTGCGGAAACAGCACAAGCCAGACAGAAACACAGAGTGCTGCACAGACAGAGGCAGCTTCTGAAACACAGGTACAGACCGAAGAAACACAGGAGGCGGAGAGTGCAGCAGAAACGACCGCAGACACAGAGGCAACAGAAGCCGCTGCAACACTGGAAGATGGAACTTACACGGCTGATTTTAATACAGACAGCAGTATGTTCCAGGTCAATGAAATGTATGATGGAAAAGGAACTCTGACCGTAAAAGACGGAAAGATGACCATTCATATCACGCTGCGTTCTACAAACATTGTAAATCTGTATCCGGGACTTGCAGAGGATGCACAGAAAGATGGAGCAGAACTGCTGCAGCCGGTTGTGGAAACCGTAGATTATAATGACGGTGAACCGGCAGAAGAAGTGAATGCATTTGATGTTCCTGTTCCGGCTATCGATGAGGAATTTGATCTGGCACTGATCGGAACAAAAGGAAAATGGTATGACCATAAAGTCAGCGTTTCCAATCCGGTAAAAGCAGAAGAATAAAAAATATCAGATTTTGCGAAAAGCTGCTGCGATATGTATCTACATATTTTGCAGCAGCTTTTTATCTTGAAAAGGAGAAATCATGACAGCAGAGGAACTAAATTTAAAAGACGGTGAATACACCGCAGAAGTTACGATGGAAGGCGGAAGCGGAAGAGCAACGATCGATTCTCCGACTGACATTTCGGTAAAAGATGGAAAAGTAACAGCTGAGATTAAATGGAGCAGTTCACATTATGACTATATGCTGGTTGACGGTGAAAAATTTCTTCCGGTCAATACGGAAGGAAATTCTGTTTTTGAGGTTCCGGTTGCAGAATTTGATAAACCGATGACGGTAATGGCAGATACGACTGCGATGAGTGTACCGCATGAAATCGAATATACGCTGACCTTTGCATCAGACACCGTGACAGCGTCCGGCTCCGGATCAGGTATGAGTGGATCGGTAAATATCGCATTATGGATTGCAGTTGCAGTGGCTGTGTTCATACCGGCTGTTACCAGGATGAGACGAAAGGAAAAGAAATGAAGAAAATAATGGGGGTACTCGGTGTTGTATTCTGCCTGATGCTGGCAGGCTGTGCATCGCAAAAACAGGATACGATTGAAAAGCGAAATACTGATATCAGCAAGGATCTGACATACGACCACAGCATGGAACTGGAGTACGCAAAGATGTTTGCGGTGGATTATTATCAGAATGATTATGCACTTGTCACGATCGCAGATGACGGGAAATATCTGATCGTACCGGAAGGAGAATCTGTGCCGGAAGATATGGATAAGGATATCACGGTGCTGCAGCAGCCGATCCAGAATATTTATCTGGCGGCTTCGGCGGCGATGGATATGTTTGTGGCGACAGATGCACTGGATGCGGTTCGATTCAGCTCGTTGAAAGCAGATGGCTGGTACATAGAAGAGGCGAAAAAAGCCATGGAAGATGGGGATATTATTTATGCCGGGAAATATTCAGCCCCGGACTATGAGATGATATTGAATGAAAACTGTGGGCTTGCCATCGAGAATACCATGATTCTGCATACACCGGAAGTGAAAGAGCAGATGGAAAAATTTAATATTCCGGTTCTGGTCGATCATTCCAGCTATGAGACAAATCCGCTCGGACGTACTGAATGGGTCAAACTTTACGGGCTGCTGACCGGGCATGAAGATCAGGCAGAGCAGGCGTTTGATGCAGAAGCGAAAGCGTTTGAACAGGTGAGTGATCAGGATGCAACCGGAAAAACGGTGGCATTTTTCTATATCACGACAAATGGGGAAGCAAATGTGCGAAAAAGTGCGGATTATCTGCCGAAAATGATTGAACTTGCCGGCGGAAGCTATATTTTTGATGATCTAGGTGACGAGGAGGAAGCGACATCTACAGTTTCCCTTCAGATGGAAGAATTTTATGCCGGAGCAAAAGATGCAGACTATATTATTTATAATAGTACAATAGAAGGAGAATTGTCTTCCTTGCAGGATCTTCTGGCAAAAAGTCCGCTGCTTGAGAAATTCAAAGCGGTGAAAGAAGGACATGTATACTGCACGACCAAGAATCTCTATCAGTCAACAATGGAACTTGGGACAATCACATCCGATATTCGAAAAATGCTGACCGGAGACGATGCAGACCTGACTTATCTGTATAAGGTGGAGTGATACGATGAAAAAAAGCAGATATGGTGCTGCATTTATCATTCTTGCAGCTTTATTATTTTTATTTTTGGTTTTGAATATATGCATCGGAAGTGTAAATATACCGGTTTCGGAGATACCGAAAATGCTGTGGGGAAATGGAGCGGATGAAACCTTTACGGATATTGTGATGGGAATCCGTTTTCCGAGAGCAATGGCAGCGGCAATCCTGGGCGGCGGGCTGGCATTGTCCGGATATCTTTTGCAGACTTTTTTTCATAATCCGATCGCCGGACCGTTTACACTGGGAATTTCCTCCGGAGCAAAACTGGTCGTGGCACTTGTCATGGTAGCTTCCCTTGGAAATGCCCTGCATTTAAGTTCCTGGGTGATGATCATGGCAGCTTTTGTTGGTTCCATGATCTGTATGGGATTTGTGATCCTGATGTCGAAAGTGACCGATCAGATGTCGATGCTGATCGTCAGCGGCGTTATGATCGGATATATCTGTTCTGCGATTACCGATTTTGTGGTAACATTTGCGGATGATGCCGATATTGTCAATCTGCATAACTGGTCAAAAGGAAGTTTTTCCGGGATTACCTGGGATAATGTAGTGATCATGGCGATCGTTGTCGGGATCACTTCGATCTGCGTTTTTCTGATGTCAAAACCGATCAGTGCCTATCAGATGGGAGAATCTTATGCCCAGAATATGGGACTGAATGTACAGCTGTTTCGCATACTGCTCGTGCTGTTATCCAGTATTCTGTCAGCCTGTGTGACAGCCTTTGCAGGACCGGTATCCTTTGTCGGAATTGCTGTTCCGCATCTGGTTAAAAATTTATTCGGCACCGCAAAACCGATCATCATGATACCCGCGTGTTTCCTTGGCGGATCTGTGTTCTGCCTGCTCTGTGACCTCTTGGCAAGAATTATGTTTGCTCCGACAGAACTTTCCATCAGTACGATCACAGCGGTATTTGGGGCACCGGTGGTAATCTATATTATGATTCACAGAAAAAAAGAAAAAGTGTGAAATCAGGAATCATGGAACAGTTCATGCAATGCATAAGGTATATCTTGCAGCAAGAATGTCAGAAATATTTTTAAATTTTTGACTTAGAAAAGGCGGAATAGCATATGGAAGAATATTATTTTTATACGGAAGGTCTGACCGTCGGCTATCACGGCGTTCCGCTCATAAAAAATATCAAGATCAGTCTGAAAAAGGGAGAAATCCTGACGTTGATCGGACCGAACGGAGCGGGAAAAACGACGATCCTGAGAAGCATCATAAAACAGCTGAAACCGCTTGGCGGAGTCGTTGTGCTGGATGGAAAAGAGACGGAACAAATCAGCGGAAAAGAGCTTTCCAGAAAACTTTCGGTTGTACTGACAGAACGGGTAAGACCAGAAATGATGACCTGCAAAGAAGTGGTTGCGACCGGACGTTATCCATATACCGGGAAGTTCGGCGTACTCTCAAAAGAAGACTGGAAACTGGTAGATGAGGCAATGGAACTGGTGCACATCCACGAGCTTGCTGACCGTGATTTTTCAAAAACGAGTGACGGCCAGAAACAGCGGGTAATGCTGGCGAGAGCAATCTGCCAGCAGCCGGATATCATCATTCTGGATGAGCCGACCTCTTTTCTGGATATCCGCTATAAGCTGGAATTTTTATCCATCATCCAGAATATGTCCAGGGAACGAAATCTTTCCGTAATCATGTCCTTGCATGAACTGGACCTGGCAGGACGTATTTCCGATAAAATAGCCTGCGTCAGAGGAGACAAAGTAGATCGATTTGGAACACCGGAAGAAATTTTTACGCAGGGCTACATCCCACAGCTTTATCAGATGACAACAGGTTCTTATGATGAACGTACCGGAGATCTCGAACTTCCGAAAACAGAAGGAGAGCCGAAAGTCTTTGTGATTGCAGGAAACGGAACCGGTACAGCAGTCTTTCGAAAATTACAGAGAGAGCGAGTGCCGTTTGTGACGGGGATTCTGTGGGAAAACGATCTGGATTATCCCGCGGCAAAAGCACTGGCGACAGAAGTGATCTCCGTGAAACCATTTGGCAGGATTGAAGAAAAAGAAATACAGAAAGCAAAAGAATGGATCAAGAAGTGCGACAAAGTGATCTGTACGCTGGATGTTGAAAAAAGCGGGGAGTTTGCAAAGCCGTTGAGCGGGCTTTTTGAGATGTGCAAATGAACAATTCCCAAGAAGGCACTTTTACGTGCCCTTCGGGGAATTCGTTCATTTGCACATTCAAATCTCCACCGCCGTTTTCATCTCTTTCACATATTTTTCGACTTCCGGAATACATTCTTTTCCGTACTTCGCCACAATTTTTACAATCGCAGATCCTACGATGGCTCCGTCTGATACGGATGCCATTTTTTTTGCCTGTTCCGGGGTGGAGATACCGAATCCGATGGCAGCCGGGATATCATTTACTTCTTTCACCATTTCTACCATTTTTGCAACATCCGTTTTAATCTCACTTCGAACGCCGGTTACACCAAGTGAAGATACACAGTAGACAAATCCTTTCGCTTCTTTTGCAATCATACGGATGCGTTCGTGGGAGGTCGGTGCGATCAGGGAGATCAGGTCGATGCCGTATGATTCGCAGACACCGAAAAGCTCCTCTTTTTCTTCATAAGGAAGATCCGGAACGATGATTCCATCAATGCCGCATTCTACGCAGCGTTTCATGAAGCGTTCTTTTCCGTAGGTATAGACCGGGTTGATGTAGGTCATAAACACCATCGGAATTTTTACTCTCTGGCGGGCTTCTTTTACCATATCAAACAATTTATCGGTGGTGCATCCTGCAGCGAGTGCTCTCTGGCTCGCTTCCTGGATGACCGGGCCTTCGGCGATCGGATCGGAAAACGGGATACCGATCTCGATCAGGTCGGCACCGGCTTTTTCCATGGCGATCAGCAGATTTTTTGTGGTTTCAAGGTCTGGATCCCCACCTGTTACAAAAGGGATAAATGCTTTTTTATTTTCGAATGCCTTATATATATTACTCATAGATATCCACTCCTCTGTATCGTGCAATGGCAGCCACGTCTTTGTCGCCGCGTCCTGAAATAGTAATTACGATGATCTTATCTTTATCCATAGTCGGTGCCAGTTTCATTGCGTAGGCAACGGCGTGAGAACTCTCGATCGCCGGAATGATTCCCTCGGTGCGGGAAAGATATTCAAATGCATTAACGGCTTCTTCATCGGTGATGGAAACGTACTGTGCACGGCCTTCTTTTGCAAGCATCGCATGTTCCGGGCCGATTCCAGGGTAGTCAAGTCCGGCAGAAATAGAATAAACTGGTGCAATCTGACCGTATTCGTCCTGGCAGAATAAAGATTTCATGCCATGGAAAATACCGGTGCTTCCTTTGGCGATCGTGGCGGCATGTTTCGGGGTATCAATGCCAAGTCCGGCTGCTTCGCAGCCGATCAGGGCGACTTCTTTATCAGGGATGAATTCATAAAAAGTACCGATGGCATTGCTTCCGCCTCCGACGCAGGCAATCACGGCATCCGGCAGACGGCCTTCTTTTTCTATCAGCTGTTCTTTGATTTCTTCTCCGATAATTTTCTGGAAATCACGGACAATTGTCGGGAATGGATGAGGTCCCATGACAGAACCAAGTACATAAAGCGTGTCATCCATACGTTTGCTCCATTCACGCATTGTTTCATTTACGGCATCTTTTAAAGTCATTGTGCCGCTTGTGACAGCGTGCACTTTTGCACCGAGCAGTTCCATACGAAATACATTCAGTGCCTGACGGTCGGTATCTTCTTTGCCCATGAAGATCTCACATTCCAGTCCCATCAGAGCAGCAGCGGTAGCAGTTGCAACACCGTGCTGTCCGGCACCGGTTTCTGCGATGACACGGGTTTTGCCCATTTTTTTTGCCAGAAGAACCTGACCGAGTACGTTGTTGATCTTGTGTGCTCCTGTGTGGTTTAAGTCTTCACGTTTCAGATAAATTTTTGCACCGCCGAGATCCTCGGTCATTTTTTTTGCTTCATAGAGCAGAGAAGGTCTTCCCGCATAATTTTTCAGCAGGTCATCCAGCTCTGCGATAAATTCCGGATCTTTGCTGTATTTGTTGTAAGCTTCTTCTACTTCCTGAACAGCGGGCATCAGTGTTTCCGGGATGTACTGTCCGCCGTATTCTCCAAATCTTCCTTTGCTCATAAGTGAATCCTTTCTATATATAATACAATGTTTTATCTTCGTACATGATCAATGAATGTTTTGATTTTTTCTTTGTCTTTTACACTGTTTGTCTCAACGGCACTGCTCACATCGACCGCCCACGGATGACACTGAGCAATACTTTCTGCAATGTTTTCTGTATTCAGTCCGCCGGCTAAAAACCATGGTTTCGCAAGCGGTGGAATTAGGGAACGGTCAAATGTTTTGCCGCTTCCGCCGTAAGAATCCTTCTGCCAGGTATCGAGCAGCAGATAATCGCATGGAAGCTTTTCTGCCTCCAGGATCTGCTTCGTGCTTTGTACGCGAACGGCTTTGATCAGCGGGAGGGAAGGGCATAAATTTTTTAATCTATGAATGTAATCTGCGGTTTCATCGCCGTGCAGCTGTGCAAGATCAATGATTTGTTTTTGATATAATTTGGCGATAAATTCCGGTTCGGCATTGACGAAAACACCGACTGCTTTGATCTTTGGCGAAAGCTGTTTTTTTAATTCTGCTGCTTTTTTTGCATCGACCTGTCTGCTGCTTTTTGCGAAAACAAATCCGGCAAAATCGGGAAGCAGTTCATTGACATAAGAAATATCTTCTGTGCGTTTCAGACCGCAGATTTTGATCTTTGTCATAAGGCTCCTCCATTGAGGGCTGCAAGCATGGCAGCTTTGTCGGGACTTCGCATCAGTGTTTCACCGATCAGCACACCATTTACACTGGCATCTTTTAATACCTGAATATCTTTCGCTGTTTTGATCCCGCTTTCTGCCACGAAAAGTGCATTTTCCGGAGCAAGACTTCTCAGGCGGGTGCTGTTGGAGATATCTACCGTGAAATCTTTTAAGTTTCGGTTGTTTACACCGATCACTCTGGCACCGGCTTTGATCGCAGAATCCATTTCGTTTTCATCGTGAACTTCGACCAGTGCGGACAAACCGAGTCGATCGCAGATTTCAATATAAGAGCGGATCGTTTCGGTATCAAGCAGTGCACAGATCAGAAGAACAACGCCTGCACCGAGTGTTTTCGCTTCGTAAATCTGATATTCGTCTACGGTAAAATCTTTTCGCAGAACCGGGATGGAAACTTCATCTGTGATCGCTTTTAAATATTCTTTCTTTCCGAGAAAATATTTTGGCTCTGTCAGGCAGGAGATGGCATCTGCACCGGCTGCTTCGTATTCTTTTGCAATCTGCAGATATGGAAAATCTTCTGCAATCAGACCTTTGGATGGAGAAGCTTTTTTGACTTCACAAATATAATGAATACCAGGTTCTTTCAACATTTTTTCAAATGGAAAAGTCTCATCTGCTGCAAGGGCGAGAGCTTTTTCTTTCATTTCTTCCGGGGAAACCAGCTTCTTTTCCTCGATCAGGCGAAGTCTGGTATCTGCCGCAATCTGTTCCAAAATCATAAATTAAGCCTCCTGTGTAGCTTTGACAAATTCCTGAAGTTTTGCGTAAGCTTTTCCGCTGTCGATCATTTCTTTTGCTTTTTCAATACCTTCTGCAAGGGTGATGCCGTCGATGCCAAGATAGAGGCTCATGCCGGCATTCATCAGGATGACGTCACGCTTTGGTCCAGTTTCCTCACCGGTCAGAATACGGCGGGTAATTTCAGCGTTTTCTTTTGGTGTGCCACCGATCAGTTCGGAAAGCTCGCAGCTCTTTAAACCGAACTGTTCCGGGGTAATCGTATAAGAAATGATTTCACCATTTCGGATTTCATTGACGTAAGTTTTACCGGTCAGGGTAATCTCATCCAGTCCGTCATCGCCGCAGACCGCCACGCCGCGAGTAACACCAAGATTGGAAAGAACCTGAGCCAGAGCCGGTGCAAGATCTTTGTCGTAAACACCGAGAAGCTGCATTTTGGCGGCCGCCGGATTGGACAGAGGACCTAAGATATTAAATACGGTACGAACGCCAAGTTCTTTGCGGACAGGAGCAGCGTAACGCATGGAAGAATGATAAACCGGAGCGAACATAAAGCACATATCGGTTTTCTTTAAAACGGTTTCGTTCTGCTCGGCTGTCAGATCCATTTTTGCACCAAGGTTTTCAAGTACATCGGCAGCTCCGCTTCGGCTGGAAATACTGCGGTTTCCGTGCTTTGCAACCGGAATTCCGGCAGCGGCAACAACGAAAGCAGAAGTTGTGGAAATGTTGAAAGTTCCGACTTCATCTCCGCCGGTTCCGACAATTTCCATGACATCACGTTCCGGGTGAAGTTTGACACCTTTTTCACGCATAACCGTGGCAAAAGCAGTGATCTCGTCAATGGTTTCCCCCTGCATACGCAGTGCAGTCAGAAATCCACCCATCTGAGCCTGAGTTGCGGTGCCGTCCATCATTTCGCCCATAACAGCGAGTGATTCTTCATATGTAAGATCTTTGTGGTTGATCAGTTTGTAAATAGCTTCTTTTATCATGGTAAATTTCCTCCTGTATATTGTGGGAGTGCGACGCACGGAACAATCCGTAGGCATCATAAATCTAAAAAGTTTTCAAGAATGATGCGTCCCTGCGGTGTGAGAATGGATTCTGGATGGAACTGCAGACCATATACCGGGTACGTTTTATGCTGTACTGCCATCACTTCTCCGTTTTTATCTTCCCCGATCACCTGAAGAACATTCGGAACGGTTTCACGGACAGCAACCAGTGAATGATATCTGGCGGCATCCATTTCTTCGTCCAGTCCTTTGAAGATCGGACTGTTGTTATCGATGTGGATGCGGCTCTTTTTTCCGTGCATCAGCTGTTTTGCATGAGAAATGGTGCAGCCGTATACTTCGCAGATGCCCTGATGTCCGAGACACACGCCGAGGATCGGGATTTCTCCCTGAAGATGCCGCACAACCTCTTCGCAGACACCGGCATCTTTCGGATAACCAGGTCCCGGGGACAGAATGATGTGAGAAGGTGCGAGGGCACGGATTTCTTCTACGGTCATGGCATCATTTCGGATGACTTTGATATCCGGATTGATACTTCCTGCCATTTGAACAAGATTATAAGAGAAACTATCATAATTATCAATTAAGAGAATCATTATTCCAGCACCTCCTTTGCATTTTTCACCGCATTCATAACAGCGAGTGCTTTGTTGTAGGATTCCATATATTCATTTTCCGGAATACTGTCAGCGACAATACCGCCGCCCGCCTGAACATACACATGACCATCTTTTTTGACTGCCATGCGGATCGCGATACAAGTATCCAGGTTTCCGGTAAAATCAAGATAACCGAGTGCACCGCCGTAAATCCCACGCTGTTCACTTTCCAGTTCTTCGATGATCTCACATGCACGGATCTTTGGTGCACCGGAAAGCGTTCCGGCCGGCAGGACACTTTCAATCGCACTTAAGCCGTCGCAGTCGCTGCGGATATTGCTCTCAACCTGTGAGCAGATGTGCATGATCTTGGAATAGCGGTGGATCATCATGTATTTTGTAACCTCAACTGAATCAAAATTCGAAATTTTACCGAGATCATTTCTGCCGAGATCGACGAGCATATTGTGTTCGGAAAGTTCTTTTTCGTCGGAAAGCAGATCCTTTTCCAGAACCTTGTCCTCCTCCGGTGTTGTGCCTCTCGGTCTGGAACCGGCTACCGGGAATGTAGTCAGGCGGCCATTTTCCAGACGGACCAGCGTTTCCGGGGAAGTACTCATGATCTCTTCACCGTCAATGCTCAGGTACACCATGTACGGAGAAGGATTTGTGGTACGCAGTACACGGTACGGGTTGATCAGGCTGCCCTCGTAAGGAGTGGAGAACTGTCTTGAAATAACTGACTGGAAAATATCACCATCGATGATGTATTCTTTTGTTTTTTCAACCAGCTTACAGTATTCTTCCTGAGTGACATTGCAGGTAAAATTCACTTTTGAAGAAGAAACCGGGATTTCCGGAGCCGGGGCAGTGCGGATAATATTGATGATATTTTGGATATCGGCAGCAGCTTTTCCGTAATTCTCCATCACACGGTCGGTCTTCATATTTACAATGACGCTGATCTTCTGAGTCAGATGATCGTAGGCAATGACCTTATCAAACAGCATCATATCATAATCATTGAACATGCCCTTTTTGATGTTCAGTGTCGGTTCCGCATATCCGATCATGGCATATGCGAAATATCCGACAAATCCTCCGGCAAAAGGAGGGAGTCCTGCAAGACGTGGAGCTTTGTAATCCTTCATGATCTCACGCAGAACATCGAGCGGTTTGTCCGTCTGCTTTGTTGTAACCTCATCGCCCTTTTCAATAGTTACTACGCCCTCCTTGCAGGAAACACGCATCACCGGATCGTATCCGAGAAAAGAATAGCGTCCCCATTTTTCGCCGCCCTCAATACTTTCCAGCAGGTAATATCTGCTGCTGATGCCGGACAGCTTTCTAAGAAGCGTGATCGGTGTGATAACATCTGCATAAATTTCACGGCAAACCGGAATAATATCGTAATCATTTGCAAGTTTTAAAATCTCATCACAATCTGGATACATGCGATACTCCTTTCCTTTTATAAATATATAAAAATGCCATACGAATTGCTTCGTATTTCGTACTCTCACAATTTGCTCCAATATTTGCATATCGTGGTTTCAGACTTATGACCCTGACATAATAAAAAAAGCTTCTGTCCCCTCTAAAGGGACAAAAGCTATAAATTACTTCTGCGGTACCACCCAAATTGCTGCATTGCAGCCACTCTGCTATGTACATTCATACATACTCTGCTGATAACGGATCGAGCCACCGTCAGTTCCTACTCCTTATATCTTAATAAAGAAAATATACAGTTTCAGACTGCCCTCACAAGTCCATTCAGCAAAATCTTTATTACTGCAATCGCACCGCCTGCAGCTCTCTGGGAATAAAACTTCCTGCTTACTTCTCTTGTTCATCGGTTTAAAGTGATAAATATTTTGTTGTTTCTGAGTATAAAACCGGGGTGGGGATTTGTCAATAGGGAAATTATATTTGTTGTTTTTTTATTTGCTCAATCTCCTCTACCGGAACCTGAAAAACTTCAGAGATTTCTTCCAGAGAATACTTTTGCGTTTTCAGCATATTTAAAATGCCGGTTTTGATACCATCTTTGCGTCCGGCTTGTAGTCCATCTTCATAGTATACTTGTCGGACTGCTTTTTCGTCATATTCAAAAATACTCATAGCAATTACCTCCGATTTGTTTTGCGTGAGAAAATCTGCAAGAATTCCATCATGGATACATTCATTTACAGCACGTTCCACAGCGTTATCTAAGTTGTCTTCTTTTGTATAGGTACGCACTTTTTCTACATATTGAGCATATTCGTTTAAGGTCTGACATTGTTCCATCAATTCTTTATTATGCCCTTTATCTTAGTCGGAGTGCAATCTCCGACTAAGATAAACGCTCCGCGAGGATGCACAGCGATTCTGTTGGGTAAATGTCAGCAAAGCTGACCAGAATCGCGTGCCAAGTCTCACATGCGTTCGACTTGAATAATATTTAAGGTCACTACTTTCAGTTCCAGATCGGGAATACCGGAAAAATTATGATAGGAGTCTGACAGGTAGTTGTACCAGCTGTCTTCCTGCTTTGTGGTTCCGTTATAGAAAACAACAAAATGCGGTGCAGGAATCTCTAACAGTGTTGAAGAGTAGAGTTTGTTTGAATCTACCATTTTCTGGTATTCACTGGAAATATAGAACAAGTTGCGAAGCGGCATATTTGGATTATAGGTTGACTGATGTTCGTATAAAAACAGATTTGTGCCAATAACAAATGCCAGATCATTTTTCATACCTATATAAATCGCATTTTCCAGTGTAATAATCTGCAGTTTGGAAGGATCATGATAATCGCTTCCGTTCATTGCATTATAAAGTGACAAAAGATTGGTTTTGTCTGCAAATAGCATACGAAATACCGTGTCTTTATACTTGCGGTTTGCAGACAAATGTAATTTTTTTGCCTGATTTTTCTTTGCAGCAGAAGTTTTTTTCTTGCCATAGGCATTACCTCCTGTATTGCAGGAGCTGAAATGCTTACTTCTGTTTTTATTCAGAACTCCTGCTTTTTATTTTTTGATGGGATAAAAGCATGGATTTCTGAAATGAGATTAGAAAAAACAGATGGTAGAAATACCGTAAAGAGAAATATGCTTTGAAGATATAGTAGCATTGATTGAAATATTTGACAAGAGATTTTGAAAAGTTTATAGAAAATTTAAAAATAAAATAGAGAGTTACATATTGTATAAAATATATTACTGATATAGATATAAATTTATTTGCAATATTTATGAAGCGAAGGGGCGTCTCATCTTTGCAACAGCTCCTGTATTATTGAAGAGAAAAATCATAGCACAGGAGGATGAAGATGGAACAATATGCATATATCAGAGTTTCTACAAAAGAGCAGCACATAGACAGGCAGATCATGGCATTAAAACCATATGGTATTTCACCAAAAAATATTTACTGCGATTATCAGTCAGGAAAAGACTTTAAACGTCCGGAATATCGTAAGCTGATCAGAAAATTAAAAGAAGGATAAAAAATGAAATTTTTTGATGGGGAGGGTTGCCTCCCTATTGTTATAAAGTTTACTTTTGATGTTGATTTTATAAAGTGTATGTAAAAATACCATGCAAAGCATATAACAAAATAGTTGACAAACATCACATAGACAATTATAATAAACACAAAACAGAAGTAAAATATATTATATATCTATCAAACAGAAAGCAAAAATCGTATTGCTTTTCAAAACTCAATGAAAATTCAATGCCGTTCGGCAGGAAAATCCAATTTAAAAAAGACCTGCGTGAAGCGGCTTGAAGAAATAAAAATTTTTCGTATACTTAAAAGTAAGCAGTATTACCTGAAATGTTATTTGAGGGAAAAACTTACATCCTGTGGCTTCTTCACGTAAAAAGAACAAAAGAAAAGGATATTACAGAAAAGATTCTGGCAGATTATAATGATGTATTTGCGGATATTATGAATGGACTGCTTTTTGCGGGAGAACAGAGAATCCTGCCGGAAGCACTGGAAAATACGTCAATCCATTCACAGTACAAAGCGGAAGATGAAAAAGTACATGAGCTGGAACGAGACGTAGCAAAGTACTGGAAAGAAAAAGAAGTAGAGCTTGCGATTTGCGGTATTGAGAATCAGAGCGTTGTGGAGAAAAATATGCCGTTTCGCGTAATAGGATATGATGGGACAGCGTACCGCAGCCAGTTGCTGGAAGAAAGGAAAAAGATTCTTCCGGTGGTGACAATTGTATTGTATTTTGGGACGGACAGACACTGGAACAGTAAGAAAAATATTAAATCTTTGATGGAAATACCGGAAGGGCTGGATAAGTTTGTAAATGACTACAGTATGCAGGTGTTTGAGATCGCATGGCTGACAGAGGAAGAAATAGAAAGATTTCAGAGTGATTTTCGAATCGTAGCAAATTTTTTTGTGAAAAAAGAAAGAACAAAGATTATATACCAGATGATCCGACGGAAATAAAGCATGTAGATGAAGTGTTAAAACTGTTGCAGGTAATGACAGGTGACGACCGTTATAAAGAAATGTTCAAGAAAAAGAAAGAGGTGCATAGTATGTGTGATGTAGCAGAGAGACTGGAAAAGATGGGAATTGCAAAAGGAATTGAACTTGGAAGAGAAGAAGGAAAAGCAGAAGAAAAGAAAGCCAGCAGAGTGGAATTTATTTTGCGTGTGCTGGAAATAAAAGGAACTGTGGACGAAAAGACCAGAAAAAGAATCGAAGAAGAACAGGATGTAGATCTTTTGGATAATTGGCTTACCAATGCATTAAAAGCAAATACTGTTCAGGAATTTGAAACAAGGCTACCGCAATCCCACTGGCTTTAGACGGTGGGTTAAGGTAGCCAAAAATCA
>OLSP01001223.1_pt1 | contig 24115 bp, 17 predicted proteins | sample 1672941 | NCBI WGS metagenome assembly OLSP01 (sample SAMEA3136739, study PRJEB25190) | human gut metagenome | reverse complement strand
AAATCTGCGTAAATTCTTGCGATTACTTTTACCTTTTCTAAACCCGCAGTTTCTTTTTCCAGATTATTGCAGTCTCTCTTTTTCTTTACAACTTCATGCCCCGATACCGGTTCACGCATGCATATACCTCCTGTTTTCTCGGCATTGCCAGATTGCCCGGAACATTTCCACTCTCACAGACCGCTGCAAATCCTTCCGCTTCCAGCTTCTTCACCAGTCGTTTGATAATCTGTCCGGCTTCTTTTCTGCCGTCAAATTCCTGTTCTTCCATATAACGGAGAAGATACCCCAGGCAGGTAAGTTGTTCGGAATCTGCAAGCTGTTCCACATATCGAAGATCAATGTTTTCATGGTTCAGGACTACGCCATCTCTTCCCATGGTCTTAATCTTGATGCGTCCTTTATGAACTAACCCTGCATTTTTCTTTGGGCATCGTCTGGACTCTGGTAGTTTCACATTTCCTTCTGGCAATTCCAGTGCCGGATACTGGCTGGCAGCCTCTTTTGCAAGGGCTGTAATTTCTTTCGGGACATATCGATCCATCTGAATCACCACATCTGCTACCTGAAAATATGCCCCGGAGCTTCCCGCAACTAGAATTGTGGAAATGCCCTGATTTTCATATAAATCACGCATTCTTTCAATAAATGGTGTAATCGGCTCCATATCCCGGTGAATCACTCTTTGCATCAGTTCATCCCGTATCATAAAATTCGTAGCGCTTGTGTCCTCATCGATCAAAAAAAGAGAAGTTCCGGCTTCCATGCTTTCGATTACATTTGCCGCCTGAGACGTACTTCCACTGGCATCTTCCGTACAAAATAAAACCGTGTCCTTTCCATTTGGAAGATCGTTGATAAACATAGAAATATCCGTCTTTTTAATACTCCGCCCGTCCTCGGCGCGAATCTTTACCGCCGTATCGTCGGTGATCACATACTCCCGTCCGTCACCTGCAACATGCGGATAAACTCCTGTTTCCAACGCCTTTAACAGCGTAGATTTTCCGTGGTATCCCCCGCCCACAATAAGCGTGATCCCTCTTTTGATCCCCATTCCGCTTATGACTCCCGCATGCGGAAGTGTAATCGTCACTTCCTGCTCCTTTGGAGACTGAAACTTTACTGCGCCGCGCATCGGCTTAGACGAAACGCCGGACTCTCTCGGAAGAATGCTTCCGTTTGCCACAAAAGCGCAAAGTCCGAGTTTCGGAAGCTGATCTCTTATATACCTCTGATCTTCCGCAAGATCTATAATTTTACGCAGACGGGCCGCATCTGCATTTTTATAAAACAAAGAGGCCTTTACACATTCCGGCACAAACTGAAACAGGATCTTCTCAAGCTCCCGCGCATTGATCGTTCTTCCGTTTGCGGGAAAACCGATTTCCATCCGCAAAATGATATCTCCACTGTTCGGATCAAGTCTGCAGGCCGTACGTTCCAAAACTTCCTGCCCGCAGCGGCTTACAGCGATCATCCCACTTTTTCCCGAACCTTTTGCCTGAAAAGCAAACTGATCCGCCTTTTTTGCAAACTGACGCGTCAATTCATCCTGAAGCGCGATCCGCTGATCTTTCCCACAGTAAAGATCACTCGGAAATGCCGCTGCCTTTCCTTCTACATGTATGCTCACCTTTGACGGAGACGCAAACGGATCTCCCTGTACATGATCTATAGACAACACATATCCCGGAAACCGATATGTTCCTTTCGTATCTTTATAAGCAGGATATCCACGATGATCGATCCTGTTCAATAAACTTCTCAAATCTGCTGCTGACTGCATTTTCTCGATTCCTTTCTTCCACTATTTTCCCGCGCCGCGCATCGGCTTACGTTTTACGTTCTTTTACTCTGTCTGCCGTTATCTTAATGTTCTGATTTCACTGCCTGACAATATTCATACTGACGCTTTACTTCAACTTTAAAATCGTACATGAAAACGGGGCCATTTCCAACACATTTTCATATACTTCTCCACTTTCTGCATCAATCTGCTTTCCAATGCCTTCCAAACGAACCTGCCTGTCATTAAAATTCATCACAAAAACAAGACCTTTTCTTCCTGTCTCATCCTCTCTTTTTGCAGCCGTCACGCCATGGGGAAGTCGTTTTAATATGCGGTCGGCAGATGATGCTTCTTTCAACAATCCCGCCTTTATAAACACATCTTTATAAAATGCACTTAGAAACCTCTGATCCGATTCTGCCGAAAGATAATACGCCCTTCCGCTTCCATATGCATTTTCAGTTACTACCGGACATCCTTTATAAAAGTCTTTTTTATAAACAGAGTAAATTTCCGTCTTAGCTTTTGCATGAACGATATCACACATCGTATACGCCGGATATTCTTTTCCGTTATAATCAAAACAATTCTCAAACTCCTTTGACGGCGCGTCCATTTCTTCAGAAACCACCCCGAGTACATCTTCCAACGGATGCCGTCCTATAAAACAAAGATCGGTTTCATTTACAATCCCGCTGAAATACGTTGTCACATAAGTTCCGCCCGCTTCCACGAACGCTCTGACCTTTTCGGAATATCCCTTTTTATACATATAATTAAGTGGCGCCGCCAGAAGCCGATATCCCGAAAAATCATCGTCCATACTTACAAAATCAACGTCCAAGCCACACTCCCAAAACGCACGGTAGTGATCCGTCACACATTTCACATAATCAAGATCCTGACGCGGTCCGCTCGTGTCTTCTACAGCCCACCAGTTTTCCCAGTCAAAAACAATGGCCGCTTTCGCCCTGTTTAAAAAAGTTTTGATCCCGCCGCTTAAGTGCTCCAGCCGCTTTCCTACTTCCGTCACTTCTCGAAATGTTCTCGTATCAGAACCGTTCTTATGATCTACGACTGCTCCGTGAAATTTCTCATAGCCGCCCCTGCTCTTTCTCCACTGAAAATACTGAACCGAATCTGCTCCGTGCGCAACTGCCTGCATAGAAGAAAGCATGTGCATCCCCGGTCTTTTCAGCGGATTGTGAGAACGCCAGCTCACAGAAGAGGGCGTGCTTTCCATTAAAAGAAACGGCTCTCTTTTCAGACTTCTCATAAGAGCATTACCCGCAGATGTATATACCGCCTCCGGCACTTCATCTTTTCTCTCATGCCAAAACGGATAATTATCCCATGATATGATATCAACTGCATTTTTCAGAGTATTGTAATCAACTCCTTTGAAAAATCCCATCATATTCGTCGTTGTCGGAAGATCGGAAAATTCTCTCAATGCATCGGCTTCCATTTTGCAAAAATCTGTAATCTGCTCGGAAGAAAATCTCTTCCAATCTAAAGTCAACGCTGTCGTCAGACATTCGCCCTGCGGAGAAGGGCTGTGGATCTGATCCCAATCTGTATATTTGTGACTCCAAAATCCCGTCCACCACGACGCATTAAGCTTATCCAGTGTTCCGTACTTGTTTTTCAGCCATTCCCGAAACTTTTTCTGACATTTTTCACAATGACATGTGGAATCTTTGAAGTTTCCTCCGAACTCATTGGAAATATGCCAGAGGATCACATTTTCTTTCTTTCCGAATCGCTGCGCAAGAGCCCGGTCTATCTGCTTTACCTTCCGCCTCATGACCGGAGAGGAATAGCAGAAGTTATGGCGCTTCCCCGGCAGGTTTACCGTACCGTCCGCCTGCACCTGAAGCGTCTCGGGATACTTTTGTGTAAGCCAGTGCGGCATTCCTCCCGACGGAGTCGCCAAAACTACCTGTATCTTCCTCTCTCGGAGTTTATCTATAATTTCCTCCAGCCATTCAAACGTATAAACGTCCTCCTTAGGCTCTAACTCCGCCCAAGAAAACACTCCGAGCGTCACACAGTTTACATTTGCCTTATTCATCAACTTTAAATCTTCTTCCAATATCTCCGGATATTCGATCCATTGTTCCGGATTATAGTCTCCACCGTGTAATAAGTGTCCTCCTATCATAGTACAACCTCCTGTTTTCATTTCGGACAATGTGTGTTTTTGCCGCATTCCGGTAATAATACAGTCTCCAGCTCTTCTTTCTGCAATAAGTATGCCCCGAGATTTTTCAGATGTCAATTATAAAAAGAAACAGAGGCTTTCGGAATCATATCTCAAAAAGTCTCTGTTTCCACTTTATCGAAACATCGTTCGCAAGAACATTGTTTCTAATTATACTTCAAATATCAGATCTCCATAAGACGGCATCGGCCATGCCTCTTTATCAACGATCATCTCCAGCTTGTCGATCGGCGCACGCAGATCCTCCATTGCAGGGCACACTGTCTCATAATAATAAGCCGCTTTATCAGGACCGTCGTCCATGGAAGAAGCCGTCTCCGTCACTTTCTCAAGCTGTGCCTGAGCGCGGCTTGCTTCTTTGAGCAGCACGGTAATCTCATCAAGCGTCGCAAGCTGAACACTGGCATCCACACCTGCGGCTTTTACCGAATTAACCGTATCCGCCAGCGTCTTTGTATATTTAATGATCGCCGGAATAAACTGTTTTCTTCCCATATCGATCATCGTACGAGCCTCGATATTGAGCGCCTTTGAATAATTTTCATAGCGAATTTCCGCGCGGGATTCAAGCTCTGTGCGTGTAAATACTCCGAATTTCTCAAAAAGTTCTACCGACTTATCAGATACAAGCGCCGGGATCGACTCAACCATAGACTTAATGTTTGGAAGTCCTCTTCTTTGCGCTTCTTCTACCCATGCCTGTGAATATCCGTCTCCGTTAAAAATGATCTTCTGGTTCTCGATCGCATATTCCTTGATCAGGTCATGGATCGCTTTTTGAACGTCATCCGCCTGTTCCATAACATCACATGCTTCCGAAAACGCTTCCGCCACGATCGTATTGAGCACAATATTGGCAGATGCGATCGAGTCTCTCGAACCTACCATACGGAATTCAAATTTATTTCCCGTAAATGCAAACGGAGAAGTTCTGTTCCGGTCTGTCGCATCTTTCATCAGATCAGGAAGAGTACGCACACTCGTCTCCAGCTTTCCGCCTTTCAAACTATGTGTCGCCTCCCCTGTACTTACAAGCTGATCGATCACATCCTCGAGCTGCTCTCCAAGGAAAACGGAAATAATTGCCGGAGGCGCTTCATTTGCCCCAAGCCGGTGATCATTTCCCGGATCAGCCGCAGATTCTCTGAGAAGTTCCGCGTGTCTGTTGACCGCTTTCAAAACACATGTCAGAACAAGAAGGAACTGAATATTCTCATGCGGTGTCTTTCCCGGTTCGAGCATATTGATGCCATCGTCTGTTATCAGCGACCAGTTATTATGTTTTCCCGATCCATTCACCCCTGCAAACGGTTTCTCATGGAGCAGACATTTCATTCCGTGCCTGCTTGCCACCCGTTTCAAAGTCTGCATCACGATCTGATTATGGTCTACCGCAATATTCGCTTTTGCATAGATCGGAGCAAGCTCATGCTGAGCCGGCGCAGCCTCGTTATGCTGAGTTTTCGCCGTAACGCCTACCTTCCAAAGTTCTTCGTTTACATCTTTCATAAACGATGCGATTCTCTGTCTGATCGTTCCGAAATAGTGATCGTCCATCTCCTGACCTTTCGGAGGCATCGCGCCAAACAGCGTCCTTCCTGTATAGATCAGGTCTTTTCTCTGAAGAAACTTTTCTGAATCTACAAGGAAATATTCCTGTTCCGCACCGACAGACGGCGTCACTTTCTTTGAAGTTGTATTTCCGAATAAGCGAAGCAGACGCATTGCCTGCGTATCGAGCGCTTCCATCGAACGAAGAAGCGGTGTTTTCTGATCAAGCGCCTCTCCGGTATAAGAACAAAATGCAGTAGGGATGCACAGGATCGCGCCTGCCGCGTCTTCTCTTATAAATGCCGGAGAAGTACAATCCCACACTGTATACCCTCTTGCCTCAAACGTAGCTCTTAATCCTCCTGACGGAAACGAGGAAGCATCCGGTTCTCCTTTGATCAATTCTTTTCCCGAAAAACTCATAAGAACTTTTCCACTTGGCTGGGGAGCCGATATAAATGAATCATGCTTTTCTGCCGTAACGCCTGTTAAAGGCAGGAACCAGTGTGTGTAATGCGTCGCGCCTTTTTCAATCGCCCACTCTTTCATCTCATGAGCTATGACATCGGCCGTCTCCAGATCAAGTTCCCTGCCCTCTTCGATCGTGTGCTTCAGATTTTTGTAAATCTTTTTCGGCAGACGCTCTTGCATCACTGTATCGTCAAAAACATTCTGTCCAAAAATTTCAGCTACATTGATTGCTTCTGTACTCATAATTCACCTTTCCTTCCTACCTTTTAACAAGACTGCATGAACGCTTTTTTGTATCAGACTACTCTATGTATTACTGCTTTTACAATATAATACAAAAAAGATTATGGCATACCATAAATCACCGGAAGCACCGAAGAGAACATTCCGGGATCGTAAGCAGCCGCCAAGATCTCTGGCACTCCCGTGCTTTAGCTCGTTGCTATTACAAAAAGGGCACTCCATGCTATGCTGGAACGCCCCTGTTCATGTCTCTGTCAGTCAGTATAACTCCGCCAACTAAAAAAGGCAAGTATTTTTTTGAAAAATTCAGCCGCCGAAAGCAGACGTCAGATATGCTGCGCCGCTGCTTAAGCTTGTCCGATAGAACCGAATAATTCCATTTTCTCTTTTACAGTAGCCATGATTGCGTCTGTACCCGGTTTAAGAAGTTTACGCGGGTCAAATCCTTTTCCTTCAAGGTCTTTTCCTGCTTCAACATACTCGCGTGTAGCTGCCGCAAACGCAAGCTGACACTCTGTATTTACATTAATCTTAGCAACGCCGAGGCTGATTGCCTTTTTGATCATATCTTCCGGAATACCTGTGCCTCCGTGAAGAACGAGCGGCATATCGCCTGTAAGCTGCTGGATCGCATCCAGAGTCTCAAAACTTAATCCTTCCCAGTTCTCCGGATATTTTCCGTGGATATTTCCGATACCTGCTGCAAGGAAATCGATTCCGAGATCGGAAACCATCTTACACTCCTGCGGATCGGCACACTCGCCTTTTCCGATTACTCCGTCTTCCTCTCCGCCGATAGAACCGACTTCTGCCTCGATGGACATGTTCTTCTCATGAGCGATCTTAACGAGCTCTTTTGTCTTCTCTACGTTCTCCTCGATCGGATAATGTGATCCATCGAACATGATAGATGAGAATCCTGCTTCGATACACTTCATACATCCTTCGTAGCTGCCGTGATCAAGATGCAGAGCAACCGGAACTGTGATTCCGAGTTCTTCCAGCATTCCGTTTACCATGCCTACAACTGTCTTATATCCTGTCATATATTTTCCGGCTCCTTCAGATACACCGAGGATTACCGGAGAGTTGCACTCCTGTGCTGTAAGAAGAATTGCTTTTGTCCACTCAAGGTTGTTGATATTGAACTGTCCTACTGCATAATGTCCTGCTTTTGCTTTTTGAAGCATTTCTGTTGCTGATACTAACATATTGTTTTCCTCCAATTCTCTTCTCCGCGCAGATACATCTCATAAGCAAGCTGCATCTGACCGAAAATGTTAATTTAAGCTCTGCGTTCATTATAGCTTATCTCTTAAAAAAAGACAATCAAAATTCGATTTATATTACAGACGTCACGAATGAAATTTCAAATAACGCTCTCATAACGATTTTACAATACTGTTTTCTTCATATTATATTTTGAAAATATCCATAATCCGCTCTTTATATAATGCCTATTATCATAATAAATATTTATGAATATATAGTTTATTATAATTTTACAAAATAACTATCCAAGTGTATAGTATGAATTAAGGGAACACTTTAAAATGCAATTTATGAAAGAAAAGAGGATGAAGTTATGATGTATGACGTAGTGATCATCGGAGCAGGACCGGCAGGGATCAGCGCGGGAATTTATGCGGCAAGCAGAGGAAAAAAAGTGTTGATCACAGAAAAAAACACCGTGGGAGGATTGATCGGAAAAGTATCTACCGTTACCCATTATGCGGGAATTATGACAGAAGAAACCGGAAGTTCTTTTGCCAAGAGACTGAAAATCCAGGCAGAAAATACAGGTATTGATATCATATACGAAGAAGTGACGCAAGTTGAGCTGCAGGGCAGCATTAAAAAAGTGTTCACAAAAGACGGCGCCTATGATGCAAAAAAAATCGTTCTGGCAAACGGTACAACCCCCAGAAAACTCAACATCCCCGGAGAAGCAGAACTTACCGGCAAAGGGATGGGAATGAACGCTCAAAGAGACGGAAGAAAATATACAGACAAAAACATTTACGTCGTAGGAGGCGCGGACGGAGCTGTAAAGGAAGCTCTGTATTTATCAAAATTTGCGAAACAAGTTACGATCATTCATTTTGAAGATACACTCGGCTGCATTGAGGAGTTTAAAAACAAAGCAGAACAAACTCCAAACATAAAACTGCGTTTAGGATCAAGACTTCACGCCGTATATGGAGCAGAACAGGTAGAAGCGTTGGAAATTTCCGATGAAAAGACAGGTTCTGTCGAAAAGATCGCAGACTGCGGATGCGGTATCTTTGTCTACGCCGGAACGACACCGAATACAGAGTTATATTCAGAATTAGAATTAGATAACGGATTTATCCCGGTTGATGAAAATATGGAAACAAACATAGCAGGAGTTTATGCAGTCGGAGATATCCGAGTAAAACAAGTACGTCAAGTATCAACGGCAGTCGCAGACGGAACAGTCGCGGGAATCCATTTGGCAAAATAAAAAAAGTCCGTAAATACGGACTTTCCAAATGACTCCGAGGGGAATCGAACCCCTGATTCCAGCGTGAGAGGCTAGCGTCTTGACCGCTTGACCACGGAGCCTTATTTATATTCGCTGTTTGGTGTTCCTCACAGCGAATATAAATATAACATATGTTTTTACTATATGCAAGTATTTTTTTAATTTTTTTGATTTATTTTTTACATTTTACTTTTTTACTTTTTCGGAATCCACTGATAAACCTGCCGCCACCTCTGAGTCAACTTTGATCTGCACGGCTTGCTTCTTATCTTTAACGGTAATTTCTTTGTGCGCCCCGCCAAATTCTCCGTCTAACGTCCACGGGATTTCTTCCTCTGACTCAAACTTAATTTCTCCCGTCTTAAACGAATACATCCGTTTTGAATCTAACTGTTTCATCACGATCGCGCCGAGAAGTTCATTCAATTCTATTGCGTTTTTCGGTGTCTTGATCAGCGTAACTTCAAATACTCCGTCGTCAAATACGATCTCCGGACCGATAATCCCCTTGAATCCACCGACAGATCGGGAATTTGTCACCATTCCGAATATAAACTCATCCTCTATCACTTCGCCGTCATGCGTGATCTTAATCTTATAAGACGGAATATTAAACACTCTTTTCGCGCCTTCCAAAATATACGCCATATGCCCAAGAACATTTTTCACATTCTGATCCGTGGCATAAGACACGTCCGTAAACAGTCCGAACGCTGCGATGTATGCAAAATAATCTTCCCCGAACATCCCTACATCACACGGGAAGACCGTTCCGTTTACCGCCGTCTCCGCCGCCTCAAGAATATCTTTCGGGATGCCGAGACTTGTCGCAAAATCATTCGTCGTCCCCGCCGGGATATATCCCAGCGGAACTTTACAGTTACAAAGCTGCATTCCTGTAACCGCCTCATCTAAAGTACCGTCTCCGCCGCTGCATACGATCAGATCATACTGACTCCCGCTTTCTTGTATTTTTTCAGCCGCATCATATCTTTTCTGTGTCGGATAAACAGTCACTTCATATCCGCTCTTCGTAAAAATATCCAAAACATCCGCAAGTTTAGGTTTTAATTTTCCCGTACCGGCATTCGGATTATAGATAAATAACATTTTTTTCATACTGCGTCACCGCCCCTATACTTTGTTATTTCCATCTCGTGAAAAGAGAGGACTGCACACAGATGTACAGCCCTCCTCCTTTTATTCGTTTTATCCATCCACTCTATTTTCTGCCTTTTGCAAAAAATGTTTTTATACCTTCAGCCGCTCGCTGCTCGTCTTCTCCATCTGTCACAACAGTGATCTCTTCCCCATCGGCAAGACTCAGACTCATCATACCCATAATACTTTTTGCATTAATGTGTTTCTCTCCGACCTGAATATAAATCGTACTTGCGTACTGACTTGCTTCCTGAACAAGCAATGCGATCGGACGTCCATCAAAATCTTCTTCCGTCTTTACTACAACAGGTGTCTTAATCATAATAATCCTCCTTGTTTCTGCCTGAGACTCTCTGCCATTTCGCTCAGTTTTCTCAGCCTGTGATTGATCCCCGACTTCCCGACAGGAGGAGTAAGACTCTCTCCCAGTTCTTTTAACGTAGCGTCGGGATGATCCAGCCTTGCATATGCCGCTTCAACCAGATTATCCGGCATATTTTCAAAACCGATCATATCTCTGAGATATGTAATATCCTCGACTTGTTTTACCGCCGCGGACACCGTCTTATTAATATTGGCAGTCTCGCAGTTCACCTTCCTGTTTACGGAATTACGCATCTCTTTCAGAATCCTTACATTCTCCAATTCCATAAGAGCTACATGCGCTTCCATTACATTCAATATATCTACTATCTGAGATCCTTCCTTCAAATAAACAACATAAGACTTTTTTCTGCGTACAATCTTAGCGTCAAGACCAAAACTGCATATAACCGACCTGATCTGCTCGGCAATCTCCGAAATCGTGCATACAATTTCAAAATGGTATGATTTATTCGGATCACTCATAGAGCCTGCCGCCTGAAATACGCCTCGCAGAAATGCTCTTCTGCAGCAGACCTGACGGATTATAAGAGGATTAAATCCGCAAATCGCATCCGTTCCCACCTGCTGTTCTCCGATCATCTTCGTTGCCTGAAGGACTCTGAGCGCATCCTCGTGACTTTTTATCACGACAAGATATGATACACTCTCTCTTTTTACATTTCTCTTTACAGAGATATCAGTTCTTATATTAAATGTTTTTTTTAACAATGTAAAGACTTTTCTTGCAACAACGATATTTTCCGAATGAATCTTAATATGATATCTGTCAAAACTGTCAATCGATACTGTTCCGCACATGCCGATAAACGCAGCTAGTTCTGCGATCCGGCAATGTCTCGCCTGACTGATGTTCTCAGAAAGTTCTTCTCTGACTTTTCCCGAAAAAGACATCGTCTCACTTCCTTTTTGTAATTGTATCTTTCTCAATATCGCGGTGTTCAATACGCACCCCGTAATTTTCCTGTTTTTCCAAAACTTTATACAACGCGTTCGCCAACGTTACGGAACGATGTTTTCCTCCCGTACAGCCGATCGAAATAACAAGCTGGTTTTTACCTTCCAGAATATAGTTCGGAATCAGAAATTCTGTCATGTCCTTTAATTTGTCCAAAAACTGTTCCGCCTTTTCATTTCCCATTACATAATCCTGAACTTCCGGATCATTTCCCGTCTTCTCCCGAAGTCCGTCTATATAATAAGGATTGGGCAAAAAACGCACGTCAAATACGAGATCCGAATCGCTTGGAATCCCATACTTGAAACCAAATGACATAACTGTAATATAAAGATTACAAAAGTTTTGTCCCTTCACAAAAATCTTCTCAAGTTCCAGTTTCAATTCTCTCGTAAGCATCTTACTTGTATCCAATATATAAGTCGCTCTCATCTTCAAGAACATGATCTTTTCTCGTTCTTTTGCAATCCCTGTATCAACACGCCCGGAACCGCTCAACGGATGCTGACGTCTTGTCTCTTTATACCGTTTAATAAGCACATCGTCCTGCGCGTCAAGAAAAAGAATCTCGTACTCGATCTCTTTGACATCCATCTCATCAAGAACATCTTTCAGTCCTCCGAAATCCTGTCCTCCTCTGATATCAATCCCGAGCGCAATCTTTTTCACTTCTTCGTCCGGTTCGCTGAACATCTCCACAAAACGCGGAAGAAGCGGGATCGGCAGATTGTCTACACAAAAATACCCCATATCCTCCAACATTTTAAGCGCTGTCGATTTTCCTGCCCCTGACATTCCCGTCACGATAACAAAACGCATTGTTAAAACTCTCCTATCCTTCTTACTTCCGGTTCTAACCGTACCCCGAACTTCTCTTCCACTCTATCCGCAACATCTTTCATCAACTGCATGACTTCCGCTGCCGTAGCATTTCCTCTGTTGATAACAAATCCGCAGTGTTTTTCAGACACTTGAGCGTCTCCGACTCTATATCCCTGCATACCGGAATCCTGTATCAGTTTTCCCGCAAAATACCCTTCCGGGCGCTTAAACGTACTGCCGGCGCTTCCAAATTCAAGCGGCTGCTTTGTAACGCGTCGTTCCTTTAAATCTTCCATATATGCACGGATCTCCTGCCGATCTCCTTTCTCCAGTTTCAAAACCGCAGACAGAGCCACATAATCATTTTTCGCAATAACACTTGTTCTATATCCCATACCAAGTTCTTCATTCGTCAAATTTAAAACTTCGCCTTCAGACGTAAGCACTTCCGCACTTTCGACGATCTGTTTCATCTCTCCGCCGTATGCTCCCGCATTCATACGAAGCGCGCCGCCGAGCGTTCCCGGAATGCCCGATGCAAATTCCATCCCTGTAAGCGACGCCTCGCACGCAACAGCAGCCGTTTTTGATAAAAGAGCTCCCGCCTGTGCATAAACGCGCTCTCCGTCTGCATACACATCGCTCATCTGCTTAAAGACCTGTACGATCACTCCCCGAAATCCTTTGTCACCTACAAGCAGATTACTCCCGTTTCCCATAATATAATATGGGGTAGAGCACTCCCGGCACACAGCAACGATCCGGCGGATCTCTTCTATCTTCGACGGCTGAATAAAATAATCTGCCGGTCCGCCAATGCGAAATGTCGTATGCATCTTCATCGGTTCGTCTTTTAATACATTACCTTCTCCTGATATTTCACATAATGCTTTATACAACTCCATAAATATCTCCATATTTCTGTTTTTTATATATTAATTATCTTCATTATAATGATACATTATAATTCACGCCTAATGCAAAGTAAAGCGAAACGTCACCGATTACCGCCGCATATCCGATTTTACTGATATTATCGGATTCTCTTCTCCGTTCCTTGTCATTATTATCCGCTCCTTGTCATTATTATCCGATTCTTGCAAATTTCTCCAAAAGAGTGTATACTGATGAGGTATCTATATTTTTGCATGCCATAAAATGGCTTATTTTATTTTTTATTAAAAAGGAGTGAATTTAGAACTGTGGATTCTGGTGACAGTTTTCAACTAATTATACTTATAATTCTTTTAGTGCTTTCAGCATTTTTTTCATCAAGCGAGACAGCGCTCATGTCCGTAAATAAAATACGGCTGCGTTCCCTTGCCGAATCAGGCAACAAGCGGGCCGCCCTGGCTCTTGATATTGTGGAGAATAAAACTTCCAAAATGCTGAGCGCCATTCTGATCGGAAACAATATCGTCAACCTTTCCGCATCGGCAATCGCTACCTCTCTCGCCTATTCATTCGGCGGTTATATGGTCAGCATTGCCACTGCTGTTTTAACGGTTATGATCCTTGTCTTCGGAGAGATTACCCCTAAAAATTACGCTACAATGAACACGGAAAAATTAACTCTAAAATTTATACCGATCATCCGATTCTTTATGATCGTTTTGACTCCGTTTATTTTCATCATCAACCTTTTTTCGCGCGCATTTATGTTTCTGCTCCGTATCGATCCGAACGCAGCTTCAACCGCAATGACAGAGGACGAGCTTCGTACGATCGTCGATGTAAGTCACGAAGACGGAGTAATCGAATCAGACGAAAAAGAGATGATCTACAACGTGTTCGATCTCGGCGATGCCAACGCAAAAGATATTATGGTTCCCCGCGTTCACGTTACATTCGCAGAAGTAAATAATACTTACGAAGAGTTGATCGCCATTTTCCGCGAAGATAAGTTCACACGTCTTCCTGTTTATGAAGATACTCCGGACAATATCATCGGTATTATTAATATGAAAGATCTTCTGCTCTATAACAAAAAGACAGAGACGTTCAACATTCGTGATATTATGCGCGAGCCGCATTTCACATATGAATACAAAGATATTTCCGAACTTCTTGTGGAAATGCGGGATTCTACTTTTAACATCGCCATTGTCCTTGACGAATATGGCGAAATGGCAGGACTGATCACACTGGAAGATATTCTGGAAGAAATCGTAGGCGAGATTCATGACGAATACGACGAAAAAGAGGACGATATGTTCCGACAGATTTCCGAACAAGAATATATCATCGAAGGATCTATGAATCTGGACGATATAAACGACCGTCTGGAAACGGATCTTGTATCCGAAGATTACGATTCCCTCGGCGGATTTATCATCGAACATCTGGATCGCCTCCCTGAAGTCGGAGATGAAGTATGTACCGATAACGGAATTCGCCTTATCGTGGAGGCGCTTGATAAAAACCGGGTAGAATCTGTTCGTATGTATCTTCCAGAAAAACATGATGCTGACAACAAAAGCGAACTTTCTTCCTCTGAAAGCGCCGCACAGACAGCTTTCACCGAGGAAAAATAATACATCTTATACCTATATCGAATATAAATGAGCATATAAAAATTCCGTATCTCGATCTTACCGATCTTGATACGGAATTTTTATTATGTCTTTCTTTTAAATCTTATTATATCAGCGATAACCAATCACTTGCACAGCATCAGTCTTCTTTCTTTCTAACAGCTGCCATAACAGCGCCTGCTGCCAACGCCAGTCCTGCGATCGGAACGATCGGTGATCCTGCCGTGTCTCCTGTCTGCACTGCTTTATCATCATCCTTCGGATCTTCCTGATTCGGATTTTCCGCTGCTTTTTCAAAGTTCGCTTTCAAAGTCAGCGTTCTGTCAACTTTAAACGTAAACTCCGCTTTATCTGAAACTGCTTTTCCGTCTACCGTCCAGTTCACGAATTTGTATCCTTCTTTTGCCGCTGCCGTTGCAGTTACAACGTCTCCTTCTTTATAGCTGTCTTTTTCCGGATTAAGCTTCACAGTTCCCATCTTCGAATCGTTTACACTGACTGTAATCGTGTACTCTTCTTTTTCCACCGGCGGCGTTACCTCTTTCTTTGTCACTTCAACTTCGATCTCAGCTTTCAGATTCTTCGTATTCGTAACATTTTCAGGAAGTTTTCCAAGTGTTCCGCTTAACGTATATGTCTTTTCTGCTTCTCCTTTATATTCTCCCTTTTCCCATGTCACTTCTACGTCTGCCGTCTCTGCTTTCTCGCCTTCTCCGAAATGTACGGTCACTATCTTCGGAAGGTCTTTCTTAAGATCTTCAAATGTTGTTCCTTCTTCTACCGTTACTTTTTCCGGTTTGTCGATAGATGTAACATCTTTTGTTTCAACCGGCGGCGTTACATTATCTTTTTCAAATTTCGCTGTCAGCGCATAATTTCCCGATACCGTAAATTCGTACTCTGCATCTGTAGAAACCGGAGTTTCTGCATTAGATGAATGATACCATCCTACAAAATGATAATCTTTATCAGGAGTTGCTTTTACCGTTACTTTCGCTCCTTTATCCACCTCAAACGGTTTTCCTGCTTCTGCTCCGACAATCTCGGCTTTTCCGCCTTTTTCTGCATTTACGAAAATTGTATTCTTTCCGGATTCGACAACTTGAATCTCATCGCCTACATTGAATTCAGACACTGCTACCCATCCGTCATTGGACGCTTTCGCAACAAACTTGAATCCATATACAGTCTGCTTATTAAAACGGAATACTTTCTGCGTCTTATCTGCCGCAAATTGTGCGTCTGTGACAACTTTCTTCATTTCTCCGTCTTTCTCTGTCTGAATATATAAGTCTGCCTTTGTTACATATCCGCTTGGCTGATCTTGTCTCGGTGTAAATGCGATCCTGTCGATCTCATAACCTTTGTCAAACTTTGCCTGTGCGAATATCGTATCTACCGTACCCTGACCTGTCGGCGCTCCGTCATGAAGTCTTCCGTTTGTCTCTCCTGCTCCCGCCTGCCACTCTGAGTGCCACTTTGTATCCGCTTTTCCGTCAAACGCCTTTGTAACTTCACCTTCTGTCGCAGAATTGTTGGAATATTCTGAGTCTGTAGTAATAGTCCAATCTTTTTTATTATACTTATCTTCTGTATTCACTGCCGATACAACAACATTGTCGATCTTTCCTGCAAGCGCATTTGTCTTAGATCCGATTCGCTCAATCGGAAGCGCAAACGTAGCGTTTTTAATTCCTTCTTTCTTCACCTGACCGTTATGCACGAATTTTCCGACAGCCGTTCCTACGGATCGACCGTCTGCAAATAATTCTGTCTTTTGCTGTGTAGAAACAATTTTCAGATTGACTTTCTTTCCTACCGGAAGTTCATAATCGAAATAATAATCGTAAAGCTCTCTTGTAAATCCTAATTTTCCGTTTTCCATCACCCGGATATCGTGCGTTCCGTACGCCGGATCTGCCTCAAACAGAATATCTCCCGGTTTGGAAGGCTTGTTCAGTTCAAGATCAAAGGAAATAGCATTGCCGTTTCCAAGCTGCTCGATCGGAGTTGTGACATAACTTTCTTCATCGCCAAGATTCAATACGCCATCTTTGACTTCCGCGCCTTTTCCTTCTTTCAGATCTCGTTTATTCTCTGAACTGTCTTTCATATCAGCGAACTCATATTTCTCATACTCTTCGCCTTTTTTCTCCTCCTGATAATACGGATTCGTATTCGGACCTGTTCCCATCTTCTCTGCAAGAGCTGTCAGCTTTGCCGAAGTTCCTTTTTCCTGTCCTGTTGCCGCCCAGGTTTTCTCTGCGTAGAACGGCATCGCATCGAAGAATCTCCAATACAGATCAGACTCGGAAAGTCCCGAAGCTTTTCTGTCAATGTTGTCGCTCCACAGGGCAAATGCCGCGCCGAGCATCTGATCGTCTCCTGAAGGAACCGCTTTATAAGCTCCGTTTTTCGTTCTTACATTATTTACTTTAAAGTCTTTAAAAATACGGCCTATGTCCAGCAAATCTCCGTAAGCATTTTTTCTTGTGAGACTTCCGTCCGGAACGAGATATCCGTGATCGTCGATCGTATTGATCAGATCATATCCCATATTGTACATATCGATTCCGTCTGCCCAGTCTTTTGACCAAAGATTGATCTGAACGCCATCAATAGCGTCTTTGTTGATCTCTGTCGGCGGATTGTCTTTGATCTGCGTCAAGCCGCCCCACATACGAACGGTATTCGTTTTGTCTACATATGGTATGATCTCGTTGACAAACTCTCTGTATGATTTTGCATCCGCCATAAACTCATCCGCTCCGATGTGAACAACCGTATCTGCATCGAAAGTCGGATTCGTTCCCTTTGTATAATCGTCAAAAATTTCCTTGATCTTCGTAACCGCAGCGTCGTTTGTCAGATCAAAATGATCGATCAGCGGGTTGTTGTTATGAAGCTTATTGCTCACTTTCAATTCCGGCCAGATCTTTGTAAATGACAATGCATGCGCCGGAACGTCGATCTCCGGAACAATATTCATTCCTACCGCGCGTTCGTCTGCGATAAATTTCTTGAACTGTTCTTTTGTAATCGAGTAATCTTTCGCAGTAGGACTTTCTCCTGCTTCGTTTGTCAATCCGGATTCAAGACGAAATGCCTCGTACGCACTAAACGCATTGTTTTCCGTTCCATTTTTTCCGTATTCGCCAAGCCAGATATAGTTATCCGACAAATGCGCCTGAAAATCATTCATCTTATAATAACGCATCGTCCTTGTGATCTCTTTCATCATCTCAAGAGAAACCGGCTTGCGGGCAACGTCTAAAAGAAATCCTCTCGTCTCGTATCTCGGATAGTCGCGCATCGTACCGATACTATATCCGCCGTCTTCACTTCCCTTATACATCTGAAGGATCGTCTGCATACCGTACATATTACCTGTCACAGAGACAGACTGTACGTCGATCCTGTCGGATTTGATATCCATCGTATAACCTTCGTCGCCAAGAAGCTCATCAGGCGCGGCTTTCTTAAAGTTAAAGGCATTTGCCTTTCCTTCGCTGCTCTTGCCTGCTTTTAACTCTTTGCCTGTAAAATCCTTATAATCCGATACAAATTCATCTACAATCGCTTTTAATGAATCATCACTGTATGTTACTTCCGTAAGTGTATCAACCGACACTTTCTGATCGGATTCCGAAAACCACTCCTGTATCTCCGGAATAACCGAAGGTTTCGCATTTTTCGCCTTTGTAGTATCTTTCGTACCTTCTACCGTAAATGCAAGATCTCCGGTATTTTTCACATTTCCTGTTTTTGTCTCAGTTACATTGAAAGAAATCTGCACTTCTTTGTCCGTCATCGGATGAACAACAGGAAGTTTTCCTGTCTCTTTATCCGCCTCTCCGATGATCTGCTCAAAATCAGCTCCGTTCGACTCGATCGTAAATCCGTCCGGTACATTCGGCAGTGTAAATTCATTTACATCTTTTGCAATCTTAGTGCCTTTGATCGAAGCAACAACCTCGTCAAGTGTCTGACCCTGCGGCGTCTCAGACTGATCATTGGAATATGCTCTCACTTCCAGAATACTGATGTTGTTATATCCGTTCTGTCCTTCAATGTCAATCTGAAGATCAAAGTTCGTCATCTTGAAGCTCTTCATATAAACAGGCGTCTCAAAAATGTGCTGTACATTTGTCACATAGCCTGTCTTGCCGCTTTCTGTCGATTTCGCGTTGCTGATCTTAACCGTATGCTCTGTTCCTGCCGCATCTGCATAAACAAGATCAAAGGACTTCACATTAGACGGCATCGGCGCCACGTCTCGAGTATGAAGATCAAAATCCAGCTCTTTTACAAGCGTCACCTTCGGAAATGTTACCGTTACCGTCTGCTTACTTGCTTCCGAATAGTCCGAAGCCCAGCGCGTCTGGTTGTTGCCGTCTTTAATATTAGAAACCGGAAGCGAAGATGCCTCTGTCGTAGACGCTTCCGCCGTAACGCCTGCTGCATTCACATGATTCTTATTCTCTGCCGCTTCGATATCGGACTCCTCTCCGTAAATTTCTATTTCGCTAAGTCCGATATTGCTCCAGAAATCATCCGGTCCTCTATCCGCCTTGTTCACTGTGATCTTAACTGCAGTCACAACTTCCTGCGCGTCCTCTGCCACTGTGATCGTCTGCTCTGACGGCGCATATGTATCTTCATCCGTCTTTTGATAAATATTTTTGTACTCGCCGCTCATCGTCTTCACATCAACTTTCCACTGCTTGATGTTATTCTGATGATTTCCGGCTGCTCCCGTTCTCTCCCAAAACACCTTGATTTCGCTTACTTTCGTCGGCTTTTCAAGTGTCACTTCTATCCACTCGTTTGTCACTTTGTTCTGTGATGTGCCCCAATGCGTACCTTTATTTCCATCAATCGCCTTAGCCGCCGATGTGGAATCAGCCTCTGCTTCGCTTGCCGCAGCTGTACCTTTTAACGCAAGATTTTCTTTTTCCGCTTTCGTATCATTTTCCTCAGCCTGTACCTTTTCAGGCGTAAAGAAAAATCCCGGAACAGCCGCTCCGCTGCTTACGACCATAGCCGCTGCCAACAAACAGCTCACTACTTTCTTTTTCATACACTTTCTCCTTTTTAATCTTTGTTACGGTGATTTAGACATAATCTATGTTTTTCACAAAACACCGAGCATAATCATATTCATTATAACACCTTTACATTTTTCAGGTATATTTTATTTACACAAAATATAATTTTTGTATACTTTTTCTATTTTAAATCATATTTTTTGTGCATTTCGACAATTCAAAAGGGGATTTTCTTTGCTTCCCTTTCGCCATTAAGCTACTCTGATATTTTTTAATGGTGAAAATTGAATAGATAAAAGATCATTGCTTCTAATTAGTAAGTATGTTATGATAATCCCACTTACAGAAATTCTTTCTGTGGAAGCTACCGGCAGCTTCGCCGACCTGAGGAATTCCCTCAAAATTACCCGATACAATACAACAACAGTTTTTGCGTGGATAGTCTTGTAGAACAGTTCTTTTTTTCGTATACTGATTTTTAAGAGAAGGTCTTAAAAAAGAAAAAGTTTTCTTTTTCAGAGGAAAAACTTTTGGCGAAAGTAAACCTAAAAGCAGCAAGCTTAAAAGTATTTTCCCGCCTGTACTACAGGACTTATTCATGCACATGAAAGGAGAGCCTATGGCAGGAAAAGAAAACAGAGAAATTAAAAACAGTGTCTTTGTAGATCTGTTCTATGAGGACGAATCAGCAGAAGCGAATGAGATCGCACTTTTTAATGCAATCCATGATGAGCCGTTGCCGGAAGGAACGAAGATTCGGAGATTCCGTGTAGACAATACGATCTACATGAATTTTCAAAATGATATTTCTTTTGACGCAGGAGGAAAAGTGATCGTATTCGGCGAGCATCAGTTTACGGTCAACGAAAACACGCAGGATACGCAAGAAACTTTATCCTTCCAAAGAAGCTTGGTATAGAAGCTACAAGTAAAAACATCAATGACTTAAAGCTTCAGAAAGCACACGAAGATAAAGTGGCAGCAGAACAGTTAGCCGCAGCCAAAGTTCTTGCAGAAGAACTCAAAAACAAGAGTGTAGAACTCAAAATGAAAGTCGGTGAAGGCGGACGTACATTTGGAGCAATCTCCACAAAAGAAATCGCAGCCGCAGCCAAAGAACAGCTCGGATACGAGCTCGACAAAAAGAAAATCTCCGTAGACGAACCAATCAAGAGCCTTGGCGTACACAATGTAAAGATTAAGTTACATCCTAAGGTAACTGCTGACTTAAAAGTAAAAGTAACTGAAAAGTAATATTAAAGTAGAAGACAGGCGAGAATTGAGATTATAATCTCAATTCTCGCTGTCATCCTCTCACGCTCTAGAAAGGATCATCAATGCCGACAGTAGACGAGAATTTTGTAAAAAGAATACAGCCTCACAGTGAGGAGGCGGAACGTTCAGTTTTAGGCTCTATGCTGATGGACAGAGACGCAATCGTTGAGGCAGAAGACATCCTCACTAAAGAGGACTTTTACCAGCGCCAGTACGGAATCGTATTTGAGGCTATGGTAGAACTTTACCGGGAGGGTAAAGCAGTTGACCTGATTACTCTTCAAAACAAATTAAAAGAAAAAGAAGTTCCAGAAGAACTAATGAGTCTTGACTTTTTCCGTGATTTAGTAGAAGTTGTACCAACGGCGGCCAATATCGGACAGTATGCAAAGATTGTTCACGATAAGGCAACACTCCGCGCTTTGATCAAAGTGACGGAGAACATTGGAAATGAATGTTATCTTGGCAAGGAAGACACAGAGACAATTCTTGAAAAGACAGAGAAAGACATTTTCGGGCTTCTTCAAAACAGAAACCGTATGTCCGACTTTGTTCCGATTCAGCAGATTGTTTTAAATTCTTTAAGTGCCATAGAAGAAGCATCAAAGACCAAGGGAAGAGTCACAGGAGTTGCTACCGGCTTTACCGAACTTGATTACAAGCTTACCGGACTGCATCCGGCAGAACTTATATTAGTAGCGGCCAGACCAGCGATGGGAAAGACAGCATTCGTCCTTAACATTGCACAGTATGCAGCATTTAAAGATAATCATGCCGTAGCGATGTTCAGTCTCGAGATGTCAAAGGAACAGCTCGTAACAAGACTTATGGCATCAGAATCTATGGTAGATTCCCAGCAGATGCGTACTGGTGATTTAAGAGATTCCGACTGGGAGAAGCTCTTAGAAGGAGCGGCCCTCATTGGTAACTCCAAGCTTATAATTGATGATACAGCAACGACTTTGGCAGAGATTCGTTCTAAATGCCGAAAGTACAAACAAACTTATGGAATTGAGCTTGTTGTAATCGATTACCTTCAGCTTATGAGTGGAAGTGAATCAAGACGAAACGAATCAAGACAGCAGGAAATTTCAGAAATTTCCCGAGCACTTAAAGTTTTAGCGAGAGAATTAGATGTTCCGATCATTGCACTCTCCCAGCTCTCCCGAGCGGTTGAGGCAAGACAGGACCACAAACCAATGCTTTCTGACCTTCGAGAATCAGGAGCAATCGAGCAGGATGCCGACGTTGTTATGTTCCTGTACAGAGATGAATATTATAATCCGGATTCAGAGAAAAAGAATCTGGCGGAAGTTATTGTAGCCAAACAAAGAAATGGTGCGACCGGAAGCGTCGAGCTGGTATGGCTCGGACAATACACGAAATTTGCAAACAAAGAGCGGGTTATGTAGAGTGGCTCGCTCTTTTCTTTTTTGTTTTACCGATATATGCTTTTGCTCAAATGAAATACAAATAATTTTGCCAGCATCTATTTTCATAAATAAAATCCGAATAATTTTGTCGTTATTTATCTTTATTTGAAAGAATTGAGAAGAATTTAGAATACGAATAGCGTTGAGACTGTTTTCTTAAAGTTGTTATAATAATACTGTAACCATCCGGACGCATTCACATAATGCTGTAACTATTTAGGCTCAATCGTATATCAATTGAGAATTTGTATGTTTCTGAATTGTTACATAATACTGTGTTTGAGTGTATTTTGCACGTAAATTCATCATGTGATTTACAATGAGATTCCGGTAAAATATTTGTGGAACAGGAGCGGATTATATTATGAAAGAAAACAAATATACCATCTCGGAAGCGGCCAGGCTTCTATCGGTGGAAAACCATGTTCTTCGTTACTGGGAAGAAGAACTCGAACTCAACATACCAAGAAATGAATTGGGACACCGCTATTACCGCGAAGAGGAAATACAGCTATTACACTGTATTAAAGAATTAAAGAATAAAGGATTTCAGCTAAAAGCAGTAAAAGAAGTACTGCCAGATTTAGAACAAAAAAAGCTGATTGATATACATAAACTACTGACAACACAGGAAGAACTTGAAAATCAGGAATTAGAAGAAGCACAAAAAGAAGCAGAGCAGCAAAGGGATTCTCAAACAGAACGGGAAATGCAGCGGGGAAAAGAGAGACAGAATGGAAAAGAAAATGAACAACAAAGAAATTCCAAAGTATATTTTTCCGAAGAAAATGACAGAGATACTTTTGAAAATAGTTCAGGCAACAACAAAAAAGGCAGGACAAACAATAGAAATTCTGACAGAAATCACAACAGTACCAACAGCAATGGAACTGTAAAAGAAGACCGAAACTGCAAAGTCGTAACCATCCACCAAAATGAAAAATCCGCCCTCGCTGAGCACGAAGAAAAAATGCAGCAATTTGAAGAAATCATGGGACGAATCGTAGGCAAAGCCCTCCGTGAACAGGCAGAAAACCTCGGAGATGCTATGGGAAACCATCTTTGCAATAAAATGCTCCGCGAAGTGGACGAGCTAATGGTAGAACAGGAACAGCGGGAAGAAGAACGCTACAAAAAACTCGATGAAGCCATACGAAGCACCCAAAAAGCAAGACAGGAAATCGCAGTTTCCAAAGATGGAATCTTCAAGAAAAAGAGTCGGTTCTTCCGAAAGAATAAACGGAAGGGTATTTGACAAACAGACGAAAACAGGAAAGGGATTTTACCGCATAAAAGAACTGTTTTGTTCCCTTGCGTTAAACGCTCTGTTCTGCCTGATAAAACAGCCTCGCTCAAAAACGAGCCCGCGAGGCTACAGTCAGAACGCCGCAACGCAAAAGTCACAAAATCAGTTCTTTTATGCGGTAAAATCCTTTTCCTGTTTTCTGTTCGTAGAAAACCCCTCCTAAATCCCCTGTTAATATTTGCCGAATATAAAAGAAAGACATAGAATAACGATGCCTTATTTTTATTGAGACAGCCGCGCAAAATAAAGAAACCTACATCAAGTCGGCTTAGAGCGGCGCCTGACCACAAAAAAAGAAGACACCGCAAACACGATGTCCTCTTATAATAGTTCGCCGTAAAATTAACGAATTATTCCTGGCTGATAGCACCTGCTGGGCAAGCACCTGCACAAGAACCGCAATCCAT
>OLSP01001217.1_pt1 | contig 24160 bp, 27 predicted proteins | sample 1672941 | NCBI WGS metagenome assembly OLSP01 (sample SAMEA3136739, study PRJEB25190) | human gut metagenome | reverse complement strand
GAGTGTGCGTAGCACACGGGATTCCTGATGAAATGTTTTAATCAGGAATCAGTATTACTGGTGCCCCGCAAGGGACCCGTTTTGGCGTGTTTTCCAGCCTGTTTATGTGCCCGCAGGGGCGACCATTGCAGCGAAGCTGTCAAGGCCCGTATACCGCGAGACGTAATAGCGGCTCACAAGGAAGGGATCGTCCGCCGTATTGTACTGCCCGCCTACCATTTTCAGGCCGAAGTTGTAGTAGCGCTCTGCGACCTCGAGCGTCAGGTCGCTGTAGCGGCCCGTCGGATAGCACAGCACCGAGGGCTGGCGGCCCGTCACGCGCGTCAGGATACGCTGCGACTCGCCAAGCTCCCGGATGAGCGTCTCCTCGTCCATGGCATCCATATTCGCATGAGTCAGGCCGTGGCTCTGGATGGAAACGAGGCCGGAATCCGCCATCTCGCGCACCTGCTCCTCCGTCATTTTGTGCTGCATGCCCATGGCATCGGCGATCATGAACACCGTCGCTTTGACATTGTATTTCCGCAGCAGCGGCAGAAGCTCCGTGTAGTTGTCGTCATAGCCGTCGTCAAACGTCAGGATGACAGGCTTCTCGTACTGCTCCAGCTCCGCCAGATCGGAGAACCAGATTGGCTCATAGCCGTTGTCCACAAGATACCGCAGCTGCTCCTCCATGGAGGCCGGGCTGACAAACAGCTCGTCAATGCCCCACATATTGTCGCTGACAGCATGGTACATGAGCACCGGCACGTTCACGCTCTGCTCGATGGAAAAGCGCGCCGCACCGGGCGTCAGATAGCGAAGTCCGGTCTCGTCGTCGACATATTCCGCGCAGCGATTCTCCTCCGAGACGGCGGACAGCACATAATAGTCCATCCCGCCGTTTTGAAGCGGCTCCGCCTCCGGCAGGGGAAGCCCCGCCTGCTGCAGCGCGTCTGCCGAAACGTATTCCGTTCCGTCCGAAACGGCCGTGACAAGCTCCGTCCCGTTGAGGACCAGCGTCTCGCCCGCCTCCATGGGCGGCTCCGTCGGCGCTTCGGTCGGCGGCTCCGTCGGGCGCTCTGTTGCGGGCTCCGTGGGCGCGGCCGTCTCCGGCTGCGTGGCCTGCAGGCTCTCCACACCGCGTGGCGCCGTGCTGAGCATATAGCCGACGACCGCCGCGACAGCGATCGTCAGAACGGCTGTCAAAACAATCCACCACTTTTTCATTCGTTTCCCTCCCCGCTCTGGCGGCTGTAGTGCTCGCCAAAAGCGCATTCGTTGGAAAAGTGCTCACAGTTGTTCGTCCGGTAGTCATAGCCGCCGCGGCCGACGGCAGAAAGCGCGGCTGCAACGATCTCATCCGGCGCACGCAGCAGCTTTCGCTCCGCGCGGCCATAGATGCGAAGCTCCGGCAGGCCGCCGCGTAGGAATTCCTCCATGCCGGTGCGGCGCACCCGCACGGCCGCAGCATCCTGCTCATTCGGCGAGCCGTCAAAATGGACGATCTCACCGTTTCCGATGTAAATGCCATGGTGGTAATACCCGCTGCGCCGCACACGCACCTGCGCACCGGGCGTCAGCTCGCCGAAGTCCCAGTGTTCCGGCAGGTCTGCCAGCCGTTTACGCCGGAGCATGGAGCAGCTCCTCGATGACGGCGACCACATCGCCGACGGTGTGCAGCTCCGGCAGGCGTTCCGTCGGGAAGCGGATGGAAAATTCGTCCTCGATGCCGATCATGAGCATCAGCATCGTGATGCTGTTCAGGCCGAGGTCCTCCTGCAGGCGGGTCTGCGCCGTCACATGGCCGAGATCTGCCTCCGAGCCCTCCAGCGCCGTCTGCGCAACACGGATCAGGCGTTCAAGCGTCATGGTTTTTCTCTCCTTCTTGCTGCTCCCGCTGCCGCCGGAGCGTTGTTTCCCGGAAGCGGCGGTGGAATTCCGCCGCGCGCTTCCGATATTTCGGTTTCATCTCCAGATAAAGCTCCTCCTGCAGGCGCACCATGGCCTCCTGCAGGCACTGCGTCGCCTCCTGCACGCCCGCGGCGTTCGGCCGCTGCGTCAGCACGATGGGCGCGCCGAACCGGAGCTGCAGCCGCTGGAACGGCTGATAGTTCCCCGCGCTGTAGACGGGGATGACCGGCACCCCGGCCTGCAGGGCCAGCAGCGCCGCGCCCTGCTTGAACGGCAGGAGCGTTTCCGTCGGGTTGAGCGCCCCCTCCGGGAAGATGGCGACGCACCGGCCCGCGCGCAGGCGGCGCAGCGCCTCATGGAAGAAGCTCAGGTCCGCGCCCGCGGCCCGGTCGACCGGAATGCAGCGCAGCGAGCGCATGGCAAGGCTGCGCACGCCCGTGAACATCTCGCCCGCCGCCACGACGGAAATGCGTCTGCGGCGGCACAGCAGGCACAGCATCGGGGCATCCATCCACCAGCTGTGATTCAGCACGAACAGCGCCGGGCCGGGGTCCGTGCGCACATGCTCCGCGCCGGGCGGAAAATGGAGCTTCGGCAGCCAGACAAGGCGCATGCCGAGGCCGCCCATAAAATTTGCAAAATCTGCGGCGATATCCCACAGCCGCTGCAGCAGCTTCCGCATGGCTCACGCCTCCTGCGCCATGCCGCGCAGCTCGATGACCTTGTCGCGCAGGATGGCCGTCAGGCGGTCCAGCTCCGCCGCGTCCGGGTTTGCCGTGCTGCACAGCTCCGAAAGGCGGATCGGCTCGCCGATGACGACGTCCGTGCGCTTGCCGAAGCCATAGTTCACGGAGTGCCACATGGGGATGATGGGCACATCGGTCTGCAGCGCAAGCAGGGCCGCCGTACTGCGGAATTCCAGAATTTCTCCCGTCGTGGAGAAGCGCCCCTCCGGGAAGATGAGCAGCAGCTGCCCGCGCCGGAGCGCCTCGACCGACTCGCAGAAAAAGTCCATGCCGAACGAGAAGCGATCGACCTTGATGGCACCGAGCATCCGCAGGCACCAGTTCAGGAAGCGGTTGCACTCATAAAACGTCTTGCCGACAAGGCAGCGGACATAACGGAAATAGAACAGATACAGCACCAGAAGAAAGTCCATCTGGTTCTTATGGTTCGTGATGAGGATCGCCGGGCCGCGTGTAAAGGCCGGGAGGCACTTTTTGCCCTCATAGCGGATGCGCGGCCGGAAATACAGGCCGACGTTCCAGCCGCACAGCAGCTTGTTGATCCAGCGGAACAGCAGCTTCATTCGACCGCCTCCCGCTCCGCCTGCACTGCGGCGGCAAAATCCCGCGCCGTGAACAGCGGGTGCGCGGCATCCATCGTCAGGCTGATGCCGTAGCGCTCCGAAACGGCGGAAAAAATATTATAGTAGGTCAGGCTGTCCACGCCGAGCTCCTGCAGGAGCTGCGTGTCCGGGCCGACGGTCTGCCCCGTCACGGAGCCGAGAAGCTCACACAGCTCCTGCACGAGCGCGCGGCTGCTCTCGTCCTCCAGCCGGGTCAGCTCCTCCGGCTCCGGCCGGTGCGCCGGGGTCAGGACGATCGAGCCGTCCGCCAGTTTTTCGCGCAGCTCGGCCCGGTGGGGCTTGCCGAAGCTGATGGGCAGCTCCTGCTCCGTCAGGAAAATACGCGCCGGGCGCATCGTCAGCGGCAGGCGGGCGACCGCCTCATAGGCCGCAGCGGAGGCTCTGGCTCTTGCATAGTCGTCCGCAGCCGTCTGCACGATCAGCACGGGGCGCTCATCGCCCTCCAGCTCCATGCCGAGCACACAACTGGCCGTCCCGGCCTGCAGGGCAAGGCGCTGCTCGATCAGATCCGGGCTGAGATTTTCACCGTTCGCGCCAATGATCAGGTCGCCCTGCCGGGCCTCCATATACCACCGGCCGCCCTCGGCGCGGAAGACGTCCCGCGTGCGGAACCATGCCTCCGGATCGCGCGGCACGCGCACACCGTTTTCGAGCATGGCCGTGTATAGAAGCGGAGAGCGCAGCTCCAGCACGCCGTCTTCCGCAATACGCCAGCCGCCGGAGAGCGCCTGCAGAGGCTGACCGACGCCGCCGGACAGCCGCCATTTGGCCCGCCGCGACAGCTCGACGGACAGGATGCCCGTCTCCGTCATGCCGTAGCCGTTGTGCATGCCGTAGCCGAGGCCGTTCATCAGCTCGGCCGCCTGCGGCTGCAGGAAGCCTCCGCCGCTGATGCAGAACATTGGCTCCGTGCCGAGCGCCTGTTCCCGCACACGGCGGAACAGCACGCGCCGCGCCAGCCTTGCGCCGAGCCGCGGGAAGACGGACTGCAGCCCGTTGGAGAAGCGCACGGCGCGCAGGAGCTTTTCCTTCTGCCCCTGCCGCTCCGCCTCTCGAAGGAGCTGACGGGACGTCTGCTCCCACACGGCGGGCACGGCGAAGAAGTGCGTCACGCGCCCGACCTTGCAGGCATACTGGATGCTGCGGCTGTCGTAGCGCTCCAGAAACACGAACGTCACGCCGAAGAAAATGAACCACAAGAGCGAGGCCATCAGGCCGAAAATATGATAGAACGGCAAAAATGCCAGCATCCGCAGCTCGCGCGCCAGCCGGTCGTGCTTGACCTCCGGGCACTTGCGCACGATGCTCTCAGACTGCAGCAGCTGCGCCGTGATGGCAGCGCCGTCATAGAGCACGAGCTTCGGCGTGCCGGTCGTGCCGGAGGTCATCAGAGCGATCTCATCGGCCCAGACGGGCGTGAATCCCGCCGCATCACCGGCCGCGGACAGATCGATACAGCCCGCGCGCGGCCGGTCCGTCAGAACGCCCGCCGCCAGCTGCTCGACCGGGGCCAGTGTCGCGTCGTCCAGCCGCAGGTTCAGCAGCAGAGGCCGAAAGCCCGCCATCAGCGTGCCAAAAAACGCCGCGACCCACAGGGGAGAATTTTCCATGCGGATCGCCAGAAACGCGCCCTCCTGCCCGGCAAAGTGCGCATGCAGCACACGCGCCAAGCGGTTCGTCAGAGCCGTCAGCTCCGCATAGCTCATGCGCTGCGTCTGCCCGGCCGTAAACTGCAGAGAAAAGGGCGTGTCCGTGAATTCCGTGGAAAAAATGCGAAAAATATCCTCGAACCGGTGCCCGGAAGCCTCCAGCTCCCGCAGCTCCCGTTTCCAAAAAACCATGCTGTTTTGTCTCCTCACTACCGGCGCAGGCCCATGCGGCCACGCCGGGGTTATATAAGGGTATCATACCATACCCGCCCGCGCACGTCAACCAACGCGGCGTTTCCCGGCGGAAAAATCCCGTTTCCGCGCCGCCGTCCTTGACAATGGCCGGGCCCGGAAATATAATAAATTGATATAATGTATGGAGGTACCCGAATGGAAAAGAAAAAGGGGCATCCCCTTGCCAGGCTGTTCTTCGGTGTGTTTTTCCTGCTGCTGAGTGCCGTCGTGCTGCTGGTCAACCTGTTCCGGATGCCAGGCGGCTATGACTGGGCGCTCGGGCTGCTGGATCTCCTGACATTTCTGGGCGGGCTTCTGCTGCTGTGCTTCCACGCGTGACGAAGCGGCGCAGACCGACCACAGAGGGGGAAAGAAATGGAGATCGCAGTTTTGATCCCGGCGTATCAGCCGGATAGCGTTCTGATCTCGCTGGTGCAGGCCCTGCACCGGGAGAACTTCCGGCTGATCGTCACGGACGACGGCAGCGGCCCTGCCTATGCGGATATTTTTTCCGCGCTGCTGCCCTATGCCGAGGTCCTGACCTGCCCTGAGAACAGGGGCAAGGGCCGCGCACTGAAATGTGCCCTGCGCCATCTGGCTGCGGACCCGCAGGGCTGCCGCGCATTCATCACCGCAGATGCCGACGGCCAGCACACCGTGGCGGACATCCTGCGCGTGCGCGAGGCACTGCTGTCCGGCAGCCGCTTCGTGCTCACCACCCGGACGCTGCACGGGAAAAGCGTCCCGCTCCGCTCGCGCGTGGGCAACGGCCTGTCGCGCTTCTTCTTTTCGCTGGCGGCAGGCTGCTTTCTGGAGGACAACCAGTCCGGCCTGCGCGGCTTTTCCACGGACTGCCTGCCGTGGCTCACGGAGATCGGCGGAGAGAAATATGATTATGAAATGAACGTACTGCTCTACGCCGCGCGGCAGGAGCTGCCCATCACGCAGCTGCCCATCGAGACGGTCTATCTCGACGGCAACCAGAGCTCACACTTTGACCCGCTGCGCGATACGCTGCGCATTTATCGCCGTATGCTGGATACGGCGCGCGGCTCCGTTCTGGCGTGGCTGCTGCATGTAGCTGCTATCCTGCTGCTGTCGCTGACGCTCGGGTGGCATTTCTTCCTGTTTTCCATCCCGCTGTGTGGCGCGGGCAGCGCGGCGCTGAGCTACTGCTTCAACCGCTTTCTGGTCTTCCGCCGCGTGCGTTATGCCTGTGGGCCGCGCATGCTGTTCGGCGCAGCCGTGCGCACGTCGCTGCGGCTGCTGTTCTGCTGCATCCTGCACCCGCTCGGCCTGCCGCTGTTTGCCGCATGGCTCATCGGCTCTGTACTCACCGTTCCGCTGGAATATGCCTACGTCCGCCTGACGGGCCCGTGGTGGTCAAGCTATGCGCTGCGCCGTTCTTGACATCCGGACCGTCTCCGCTGCGGAGCTTGCCCGGTGGGAAGCCGCAGCAGAGCCGGAGCGCCGCGCCCGCTGGCAGCAGTTCCGCCGCCCCGAGGACCGCGCCCGCAGCATCTGCGCCGACCATCTGGCGCGCACGCTGCTCCGCGAGGCAGGTGCGCAGACGCCCGTGATCCGGGTCGGGAGGAAAGGCAAGCCCTATGTGCCAGACGGCCCGGCCTTCAACTGCAGCCACTCCGGAAGCTTCGTGTGCTGCGCCGTGCACGGCGGCCCTGTCGGCATCGATCTTGAGGCGCGGCGGCCCGTCCGCGCCGCGCTGGCTGCGCGCATCTGCACGCCGGAGGAGCTGGTTTTCACCGCGCCGGGCGGCCGGTTCGACCCGCTGCGCTTCCTGCAGCTCTGGACCGCAAAGGAGGCATGGGTCAAATACACCGGCGAGGGCCTCGGCGTCGATTTCCGCACGCTGCCCGCCGCCGCAGCAGACGGCTTGCACGAAACGCTGTTCGGCCGCCGCCTCGAGCAGACCGTCACGGAGGACTATGTCCTCTCCGTCGTATACGATGCAGTATAAACGCAAAAAGCAGACAACCAGCCAAGCAGGACCTCGCGCTGACGATGGAGTATTACGAGGCGCAGGGCGATGGTATCGTCTCCCCGCTGGGCCTGCTCGATATACTGCCGGATGTCACGGATGGACATTCCGGCCTTTTTCATGCAGCCGATGATCTGCAGCCACTCCAGATCGGGGTCCTGAAACATGCGGATGCCGCCCGGCAACCGCTCCACAAACGGCAGCAGCCCCTCCTTGTCATAAAATCGCAGTGTCGAAGCGGGCACATCCAGCCGCAAGGCGCTGCCTCCGATTTTTATATGCTCACTCTTGCTATCTCGAACGTATGTGCTATAATAGTCCCATCAGGAGGTGGGGCTGATGTATTTTATCTACGGCGAGGCCGAGCTGGCGTATCTGCGCCGGAAGGACAAGCGGCTGGCTGCGGTCATCGACCGTATCGGGCCGGTGGAGCGCACGGTGGACCCTGATCTGTTTTCCGCCGTCGTGCACCACATCATCGGCCAGCAGATCTCCATGAAGGCGCAGGCCACGATCTGGCAGCGCATGCAGGACACGCTCGGCTCTGTCAGCGCTGAAACGATCTTAGCCGCCGGTGTACCCGCGCTGCAGGCCCTCGGCATGACGTTCCGTAAGGCGGAATATCTCACGGACCTTGCCGGGCGAATTGTGGATGGCTCATTCGATCTGGAAACCGTCCGCAGCATGGACGATGCGGAGGCTATCCGCGCGCTGAGCAGCCTGCGCGGCATCGGCGTCTGGACGGCAGAAATGATCCTGCTGTTCTGCCTGCAGCGGCCGGATATTTTCAGCTACGATGACCTTGCGATCCGGCGCGGTCTGCGTATGGTCTACCGCCATCGCCGCATCGACCGTCCGCTGTTTGAAAGATACCGCCGCCGCTTCCATCCCTATGGCAGCGTGGCGAGCCTATATCTGTGGGCCGTCTCCGGCGGCGCGATCCCGGAGCTGACGGACCCCGCGCCGAAGAGCGCGAACGGAGGAAAATAACATGATCTTTACCGCAAGCTGCGCCTCCCCGCTGGGCGGTATCGTGCTCGCGGCGGATGAGATCGGGCTGACCGGTCTGTGGTTCACGGGCGCAAAATACTTCGGCGCGGGGCTCCCCGCTTCGGCCGCAGAGGCGGACACTCCCATTCTGGCAGAGGCCCGGCGCTGGCTGGAAGGCTACTTCACCGGGCAGCGCCCTGCAGCTCTGCCGCCGCTCCACCCGAGCGGTTCGCCGTTCCGCCGCGCGGTATGGGACATTCTGCTAACGATCCCCTATGGCGAAACGACGACCTATGGCGCAATCGCGCAGCAGCTGGCCGCGCAGCGCGGGCTGGAGCATCTGTCCGCGCAGGCTGTCGGCGGGGCGGTCGGGCACAACCCGATCTCGATCCTCATTCCCTGCCACCGGGTCATCGGCGCGGATGGCAGCCTGACCGGCTACGCCGGAGGCATGGAAAAAAAGCGCGCGCTCCTGAAATTGGAGCACGCGAAAATTTGATTTTATTTTGGGGCTGCCGTCAGGAGAGGCTTCATGCTGTGCCTATGGACAATGGACTAAAGTGATATTCCGGGCTTTGCCCGGAGTGATATTTTCCTTTTCGGAAAGTGATATAAAAGCCGCATGGCTTTTGTGATATTATATTCGCCGGTCAAACTGCCGCAGGCAATATCACGATGCGAAGCATAATATCACTGTCCAAAGGACAATATCGCTCGCCGTCAGGCGAATATAACGGAGGCGCACTTCCTTTCGGAGTGCGCCTCTCCAGCAGCCCCATTTTTACTCCTCGCGGAGGTCGTAGAAGATCACGCTGTCGCCGAGCGCCTCCGTCAGGCGGCTTGCCATGGTCTGCACGCCGTCGTCACTGGTCATCGACGTGTGGTAAGCGCCGTAGATCCCCATGACGGTGCCGCCGCCCAGCGCGCGATATTCCCGCAGCAGGTTCTGCGTCATGGCGTTCTCACGGAATTCCCCGTCCTGCGTGCGGTAAAATTCCAGCCCCTGATCGATGTTCTCGCTGGCAAGGCGGTATTCCTCCGTATCGCGCTTTCCCTCGCTGCGCAGCAGCCTCAGATAGCGGTAGCCGGTCGAATTATACTGGTGGCCGACGTCCGTCCCGTGGAAAACGGTCTCGGGGCAGGCCGCCTTGATACCGCGATAAAAGTCCAGCACATTCTGATGATAGGACGCGCTGCCCTTCCAGTCGGTATAGACCTCCATGAGAATTCTGTCATTATCTGCCTGCATCCAGCGGTTCAGGTACTGGGCCGTATAATACGGCAGCTCGACGAACAGGTCGCGCATGCCGCCCGCATAATAGTCCTTCCAGAGCGCAAGCTCCCGCTGCAGCAGCTCGTCGTTCGCATGGAATTCGCCGTAGAGATACAGCCGGTCCTGCCGCGCAGCCGTGCACCCGGAGGTGAGCAGTACGGCAGCGATCAGCAGCAGGGCGATCCAACGCTTCATATGCATTCCGCCCGTCAGGCGCAGCGGATATGGACATCGCCGCTCACGCTGTCAAATTCATAGGCCGGGCCGCCCTGCCCGTAAACGAACTCATCCCTGTGCAGGCTGCCCGCAAAGCCGTCGACTGTCAGATCGCCGCTCACGCTGTCCAGCGTGGCAGAGAAGCCGCCGTTTTCCGGGAGCGTCAGCGTCACGCCGCCGCTAACTGTGTCACAGCTGATGTCCTGCGGCAGGATAGAGGTCGTCAGGTGCAGCGCGCCGCTCGTGGTGTCAAAGTCGATCGTTTCAAACGCGCCGCCCAGCGTGAGCGAGCCGGATGTCGTGTCGGCCGAAAGCTCACCGACTGCGGCATCCGTCACCGTCAGATCACCGCTCGTGCTGTCGAAGTCCAGGTTCTCATAGCTGCCGCCCATCAGGGTCACGCTGCCGGAGACGCTGTCCAGCTCCAGCTCACGGAGCGTCAGTGCCGGGAGTGAAGCCGTGGCTGCGCTGAGGTCGAGGCTGAGCTTCTGCAGCTTCTCGGCTCGGCCGGCCGGGATGCCGATGGTCAGCTGCTTGGCGCGCGTCGGGATCGTCAGGCCGCTTTTCTGCGAATAAACCGTTAATTTCCCGTCCTGCAGCTTCCAGCGCATACGGGCATCGCTGCTCTCGGGCTGCGGCTCTTCGCGGAGCGTCACGGCGTCGCCGTCCGTCAGCTCCACTGTCACGCTGCCGGAGAGCCAGCTGACGTCCAGCTCACGCACCTCGCCCGAAACGGAGGCCTCGCCGACGGTATAGCCCTCGTCGCTGCCGTGGTCGTCGATCCAGTGGAAAGACAGGTCCCCAATCTTCCAGTCCAGCACTCTGGGGAGCGCCAGCAGACTGACCAGCATGCTGGCCAGCACCAGCGCAATCGTGCCGCAGATACAGATCTTTACGATAGCTTTTGCTCTCATCTTATACACCCTCCACCAGAGTCCGCACGCTGCTCAGCACGCCGCCGAGCGCCGCGCCTATCGGAAACACGAGCCAGGTCACGATCCACTTGCCCGTTGCAGCCGTCAGGACGGCATAGAGCACGCAGATGCACAGCCGCAGCAGGCCGTCCACGAGCCGCCAGCCCGCGCGGCGGCCGCGCGCCAGCAGGATCACGCTTTCGGCCACATGCAGCAACGCCGCCGCAAACGGAAACACCGCCCAGGCATAGCCCCACGAGCCATACCAGCCGATGACCACAGCCAGCAGGGCCGTGCATGGCCACACGATGGCGCAGGCGATGCGCATGCCGCGGGAACGCGGCTCCTTTTTCGGCGCCTTTGGCTGCGCTTCCCGTACAGGCTCGGCCTGCGCAGTGCGCGGCAGGCTGGAAAGCAGCTCCTCCACATCGCCGATGCTCTCGAGCGCGCTGGCATAGGCCTCCTGCTCCGATCTTCCCTCGGCAAGCAGGTCGTCGTAGCGCTGCAGGGTATTGCTCAGGATCTCATCGCGCAGATCGCGCGCCTGCTGCGTGTCCGGTGCGCCCGCAAAGCGGCGCAGCACCTCCTGCCTTAATTGTTCTCTCATGACTCTTCCTCCATGGCGATCAGCCGATCAATGATCTCTTTTGTGGCCTCCCAGACGCCGACCTGCTCGTGGTAGGCCTCGCGCCCGGCCGGGGTGATGCGATAATAGCGCCGCCGGGCGCCCGTAGCCTCGCTGCCCCAATAGGACATGATCTGCCCGGTCTCCTCCAGCCGCTTGAACGCAGTGTAGAGCGTAGCCTCCTTCAGCTCATAACGCCCGCCGGACAGCTCCCGGACCGTTTTATTGATCTCGTAGCCGTAGCTGTCGCGCTGCATCAGGCGCGCCAGGATAATGGTCTCCGTATGGCCGCGGATCAGGTCTCCCGCAATATACAAGGAACTCCAGCCTCCTTCCCGCTGCCGCATCCGGCAGCCTTTGTGAGTCTACTATAGCACAAGATACTTCGCCTGTCAAGGTATCTTTTTCTATAAGATAGCTTCAAACGCAAAAAAGCCGCCGCAGAGAACGCATCTCTGCGGCGGAAAAATGCCGTATTCAGTTCCGCAGCCTTTTCTCCAGACGCTGCAGCATACCGCCGATAATGGCGTCATAGCGGTCCGTATCCACGGCCACGGCGGCGCGCATGTCGGCATGCTCCGACGGATGCAGCACGGTCTGGCCGCTGCGCTCCGGCGGAGCCAGCTCCACGGTGATCTCACCGGTCTGCCACGTCATCAGCCGGTCGTCCAGCAGTGTGGAGATGGCGACGGCATCGTGCATGGCCTCGCCGCTGCGGAAGCGGATGAGCGCCTCCATGATCTCCCGAAAGCCGCCCCGCTGCGCCGGGATATAGCGCTCGAACACATCCGGCCGGATGGGGCAGCCGAGCGTGATGCTCAGGCCGACCATATCGATGGGAATGCCGCTCTCAAAAACGAGCTTCGTGGCGGCCGGGTCGTGGCCCGCGTTCGCCTCGACATAGGGCGTGATGTTGCCGCGGCCGATGCTGCCGCCCATCATCACGATCTTTTTGATCCAGTGCGGCAGGTCCGGGTGCTTCTGCAGGGCCAGCGCGATATTCGTCAGCGGCGCGACCGTCACGAGGACGAGCTCGCCCTGCGCGGCCTTTGCGATCTCATAGAGCTTGTCCCACGCAGGCAGGGCATCCGGCGCCCTGCAGGACTGCGGCAGAACGAGATTGCCCACGCCGTTGGAACCGTGGCACTTCGCCGCAGGCGCACCGAACTCCGCCTCGAGATAGCGGTCCGCGCCGCGTGCCACCGGGACATCCGTCCGGAACAGGGATAGGATGTTCAGCGCGTTTTGCGTCGTCACATCCGTGTGATTGTTGCCGCCCATGGTGGTCACGGCGCGCAGGTCCAGGCGGTCTGAATAGGCGCAGGCCAGCGCAAGGCAGAAAAAGTCGTCGATTCCGGGGTCGGTATCGATGACGATGGGAATGCGTTCCATACTGTCTCCCTTTCAAAAATCACGCGGGGTCCGGATGACCGAACCCCGCTTAGAATTTATTTCGATTCTCAGCCGACGGGCTGGTTGGCATCCTCGATGATGCGGACGAACTTCTCCGGCACGAGAGATGCGCCGCCGATCAGGCCGCCGTCAATATCCGGCTGGGCCAGCAGCTCAAAGGCGTTCTTTTCGTTCATGGAGCCGCCATAGAGGATGGTCATCGCGCGGGCGTTCTTCGAGCCGAAGCGCTTGCGGATGATGGTGCGGATGTGCTGGCAGACCTCCTCGGCCTGCTCCGGCGTTGCGGTCTCGCCGGTGCCGATGGCCCAGATGGGCTCATAGGCGATGACGATGCGGCGGATCTTCTCCTCCGGCACACCGGCCAGCGCCAGCTTGATCTGCATGGTGATCCATTCCTCCGTCACGCCGGCTTCCCGCTGTGCAAGCATTTCGCCGCAGCAGACGATCGGGATCAGGCCCGCATCCAGCGCCGTATGAAGCTTTGCATTCACGTCCGCATCCGTCTCGCCCATGGCGCGGCGCTCGGAGTGACCGAGGATGACATATTTGCACCCCGCGTCGACGAGCATATCCGCGGCGATCTCGCCGGTATAGGCACCGGAGGTGTGCGCATTGCAGTTCTCTGCACCGATGGCCACGCGTGTCTCGCGCATGGCGCGGACTGCGGCCGGGATGCACACAGCCGGGACGCACAGCGCGATATCACACCAGCGGCCCTTCGGCAGCAGGCCCTTCAGCTCGGTCATGAACGCCTTCGTCTGCGTCGGCGTTTTATTCATTTTCCAGTTGCCGGCAATGAGCGTTTTGCGATATTTTCTGTTCATTCCGCGCTCCCGCTCAGCGATCCTGCAGGCAGGCGATGCCCGGCAGCTCGAGGCCCTCAAGGAACTCCAGAGAAGCGCCGCCGCCCGTGGAGATGTGCGTGATCTGATCGGCAAAGCCGAGCTGCTCGCAGGCAGCCGCGGAGTCGCCGCCGCCGACGATGGTCACGGCATCGGAATCGGCCAGAGCCTGTGCCACGGCGATGGTACCCTGTGCAAGCGTCGGATTCTCAAACACGCCCATCGGGCCGTTCCAGACGACGGTCTTGGCGCTCTTGACGGCGTCCGCAAAGAGCTTGCGGGTCTCTTCGCCAATGTCAAGGCCCTCCATGTCGTCGGGGATGGCGTCCGCGGCGACAGTCTTCACGGCGATGTCTGCGTCGATCGGGTTCGGGAAGTCCGCAGCGACGACGGTGTCGACCGGCAGCAGCAGCTTGACGCCCTTAGCCTCGGCCTTGGCCATCATGTCGCGGCAGTAGTCGATCTTCTCGTTGTCGAGCAGAGACTTGCCGACGGAGTAGCCCTTCGCGGCAAGGAAGGTGTAAGCCATGCCGCCGCCGATGATGAGGGTGTCGACCTTCTCGAGGAGGTTGTTGATAACGTTCAGCTTATCGGAGACCTTCGCACCGCCGAGGATGGCGACGAACGGGCGGGTCGGATCGGCCAGAGCCTTGCCCATGATGGACACTTCCTTCTCCACGAGGAAGCCGCAGACAGCGGGCAGATAGTCCGCCACGCCGGCCGTGGAGGAATGGGCGCGGTGCGCCGTGCCGAATGCATCGTTCACAAAGATCTCCGCCAGAGAAGCCAGCTCCTTGGACAGCTCGGGATCGTTCTTCGTCTCGCCCTTCATGAAGCGGACGTTCTCCAGCAGCATCACATCGCCGTCCTTCAGGGCAGCGGCCTTTGCCTTGGCATCCTCACCGACGACGTCCTTGGCCATCACGACGGGCTTGCCGAGCAGCTCGCTCAGGCGGTCCGCAACGACCTGCAGGGACAGCTCGGGCTTCCACTCGCCCTTCGGCTTGCCCATATGGGAGCAAAGGATGACGCGGGCGCCGTGGTTGACAAGGTACTCAATGGTCGGCATGGCAGCGACGATGCGCTTGTCGCTCGTGATCTTGCCTTCCTTGGTTGGGACGTTGAAATCGCAGCGGCAAAGCACGCGCTTGCCCTTGACATCGATGTCTTCAACGGATTTCTTGTTGTAGTTCATAATTGACCTCCTGATAGACTTGCGATACGCAGAATTCACACTTTCATCTTTCCATAGTCCCGCAGGTGCGGGAAATTCAATTGCCGCAGCGCTTCAAACACGCCGATGGCAACGGAATTGCTGAGATTCAGGCTGCGCGCCTCCTCCCGGATGGGGATGCGGACGCAGTCATCATAATGGGCCTCGAGGAACGGCTCTGGCAGGCCCTTCGTCTCCCGGCCGAAGAACAGGTAGCACCCGTCGTCATAGGAGACATCGCAGTAGGAGCGCGGCGCCTTCGTGGAGAACAGCCGCTGCTGGACAACGTTGTTTTTCGCATAGAAGTCCTCGAGATCGTCGTATACGCGCACATCGACCAGATGCCAGTAATCCAGCCCGGCGCGGCGCACGGCCCGCTCGGAGATATCGAAGCCCAGCGGCCGGATGAGATGCAGCACGGAGCCGGTTGCGGCACAGGTGCGGGCAATATTGCCGGTGTTCTGCGGGATCTCCGGCGCAACAAGGACAACGTTCAGCATGGTGCTCCTGCGGAGAAGAGATTTTCGCGGCAGCATGCTCTCCAAAACACTGCCGACCAATATTCTATGACAAACGACCCCAAAATTCAACTGTTTTTCTTGAATTTTCAAAAATAATTCACACAATTTCGTGTCAAAAATCACAGTTGCGTTTTCGCTCCAAATCCGCTATACTGTCTGGGAAAGCAACACCGGCCCATCTGCACGAAGGCCGGTCGGAAGGAAGCGATCCTCATTTGAAAAAAATGCACCTGACCCCCTCGCGTCTCATCGCGGTCGGGTTCCTGCTGGTCATTCTGACCGGCGCGGGGCTGCTGATGCTCCCCATCGCCTCACGCGGGGAACCTGCCGGGTTCCTCGACGCCCTGTTCACCTCAACAAGTGCAACCTGCGTGACGGGTCTGGTAGTCCGCGATACGTTCACCGACTGGACAGTCTTCGGCCAGCTCGTGATCCTCGCGCTCATCCAGCTCGGCGGTCTCGGCTTCATGACCTTCATCACGCTGACGTCCATGCTGCTCGGCAAACGCCTCGGCCTTTATGACCGCAAGGTCCTTATGCAGTCTGCGGGCAACATCACGCTCGACGGCACAGCAACGCTCATCCGCAAGATCATTCCCTTTACGTTCGTGTTCGAATTTGCGGGTGCCGCATTGCTTGCCATCCGGTTCATCCCGGAATTTGGCGTGCTGCGCGGCATCTACGCCGCCGTGTTCCACGCCATCTCCGCCTTCTGCAATGCAGGCTTCGACCTCATGGGCATGCGTGCGCCGTTTTCTTCCCTGACGGCCTATGTGTCCGATCCGCTTGTGAGCCTGACGATCTGTATGCTCATCATCATTGGCGGCCTCGGCTTCCTCGTCTGGCGTGATCTTGTCCGCTGCCGCTTCCGCTGGAAGCGCCTGCAGCTGCACAGCAAGCTCGTTCTGACAGCATCCGGCATTCTGCTGTTCGGCGGCTGGCTGCTGCTCCTCGGCTTTGAGTGGAACGCCTCCATGGCGGACCTCTCCATCCCGGAAAAGCTCCTCGCCTCTTTCTTCCAGGCCGTCACGCCGCGCACGGCAGGCTTCAACACCGTGGACCTGTCCAAGCTGTCCGACTCCGGCAACCTGCTGACGGACTTCCTTATGCTCATCGGCGGCAGTCCCGGCTCCACGGCAGGCGGCATCAAGACGACGACGCTGGCCGTTCTTGTGCTCAGTGCGCTGGCCTCGGCACGCGGCCGCATGCGCGTCAATACCTTCCGCATGTCCATTGAGCGTGAAACGCTCCGGCAGGCCAGCTCCATTCTGCTCATCTATCTCGGCATGAGCCTGACGGCCATTCTGGCCATCTGCGCCATCGAGCCGTTCGGTCTGAAGGCCGTCACGTTCGAAGTCGTCTCCGCCATTGCGACGGTAGGTCTGTCGCTCGGGCTGACGCCGCAGCTCAGCGCCGCGAGCCGTGCCATTCTCATTCTGCTCATGTACGCCGGGCGTATCGGTGGTCTGAGCTTCGTTCTGCTGTTCTCGGAGCGGCGCTCCGAGCCGCCGCTGGATCGTCCCACCGGCAAGATCCTCATCGGATAATCAGAGAAAGGAACCGTTTCATGAAATCTGTTCTCATCATCGGCATGGGCCGCACCGGCCGCCATCTGGCCAGCAAAATGCAGGAGCTCGGCAACGACGTCATGATCGTCGACAAAAACCCCGCCATCATCGAAGCGCTCTCCGGCCGCTTCACGGACTCAAATATCTGTGACTGCACGAACGATGCCATCATCAAGGCGCTCGGTGTCGACAATTTCGACATCTGCTTCGTCACCATCGGCGAGGACTTCCAGGCCTCGCTCGTCGTCACGTCCCTGCTCAAGCAGTTCGGCGCGCGCATGATCGTCTCGAAGGCCAAGCAGGACATTCAGGCAGACCTCCTGCGCAAGATCGGTGCAGACGAGATCGTCTGTCCGGAGCGCGAGATCTCCGAAAAGCTCGCCGTGCGCTACAACGCGGATAACATCTTTGATTTCATCCCGTTGACCGCGGATTATTCTATTTACGAGCTGCCCATTCAGGCCGCATGGATTGGTCAGACGCTGTCCGGCCTGAATGTCCGCCGCAAATATCAGATCAACATCATCGCCGTCAAGCACGACAACGAGATCAACCCGAACGTCGGCCCGGATTACCGCTTCCGCGAGGGCGACCACATCATCCTCATCGGCCGCTCCAACGAGGTCTTCAAGCTGGCCGCAAAAATGTAAGACAATGTAAGACGTTAGACAGAGAAAAGCGCTCCGTCTTCCGGCGGAGCGCTTGACAAAAAGGCAAAACTGGAGTATAGTATAGGTACAAAAGGGTGCTGCCAGTAGGTCGGCTCCCCAAATGACTATGAAGAGATAATCGTTCCTTTGGGGAGGCGGCGATTATCTCTTCTTATTGTTGTCCTGATAAATCAGGGCAATGACCGCAAGTATGACCATGCAGAATTGAAAGAATTCTCCCCATGTAACCATGCCTGTCACCCCCTCTCTTTCGATCGGGAGCAAAAAGAAGTTATCACCCCCGAATGGATTCGAGGGAAACCGCCTACCGGGGTACTGGTAGCACCACAGGCAGCATATCACAGGATTCGGCAAATTGCAAGCAAAAACAGTGAGTTATCGTATTCGTAATGTGTTAATTCAATGATTTCCCCGTTTCAGGGTCATCAAAAGGTCAAAAAACCGGCAAACGTCATCAGGCGTTTGCCGGTCGTGGTGACCCGCTGGAGATTCGAACTCCAGACCCATTGCTTAAAAGGCAATTGCTCTGCCAACTGAGCTAGCGGGTCATGATGCAAAAAATTCGGAGCAAAGTGACTTTGCTCCGACGATGGCTGGGATGGCAGGACTCGAACCTACGAATGCCAGAGTCAAAGTCTGGTGCCTTACCACTTGGCGACATCCCAATATCCGGCGTGTGCCAAGCCCCGGCGCGGGGGAAAATGGGGTGAGTGAAGGGACTCGAACCCTCGATCTTCAGAGCCACAATCTGACGCGTTAACCAACTACGCTACACCCACCATATTTCGACCCGATCTTTGTGGCAGCTGATGCATCCCTGCGCTGGTACGCCAGGAGGGACTCGAACCCCCTACCTACTGCTTAGAAGGCAGTTGCTCTATCCAGATGAGCTACTGGCGCATTTGGAGCGAGTGATGGGAATCGAACCCACGCCCACAGCTTGGAAGGCTGTTGTACTAGCCGTTATACTACACCCGCGTGGGCAGGCTTTGCATCAGCCCTAAAATAGTAACATACTCCGACAGGATTGTCAAGTCCTGTTTTTCATTTTTGTAAAAAACAGCCGGGAAGCGAAGAACCACTCCCCGGCTGTTTGGAATTCACTCAGACGACCTGCAGGGCGTCGTCCCGCACCTCGACGCGGAGCGTCGCGCCGGGCGACACATTGCCCTCGACGATGCGGCGGGCCAGCAGCGTCTCGACTGTGTGCTGCAGATAGCGGCGGAGCGGACGCGCACCGTACTGCGGGTCATAAGCAGCGTCGATGATGAACTGCTTGGCCTCCGGCGTCAGCTCGCAGCGCAGCTGCTTGTCAGCCAGACGTGCATTGAGCGCATCCATCTGCAGATCGATGATCTTGACGATATTTTCCTTCGTCAGCGGCTTATAGAAGACGATCTCGTCCAGACGGTTCAGGAACTCGGGGCGGAACGAACGCTTCAGCAGCTGCTCGACCTGCGAACGGGCCTCCTCGGAGATCTCGCCGTTGTCGGTAATGCCGTTCAGCAGATATTCCGAGCCGAGGTTGCTCGTCAGGATCAGGATTGTATTTTTGAAGTCGACGGTACGGCCCTGCGAATCGGTGATGCGGCCGTCGTCAAGCACCTGCAGCAGGATGTTGAAGACATCGGGATGGGCCTTTTCGACCTCGTCGAACAGCACGACGCTGTACGGCTTGCGGCGCACGGCCTCGGTGAGCTGGCCGCCCTCGTCATAGCCGACGTATCCGGGAGGCGCGCCGATCAGGCGCGTCACGGAGAACTTCTCCATGTATTCGGACATATCGATGCGGACGAGGTTCTTCTCATCGTCAAACAGCGCCTCTGCCAGCGCCTTGGCGAGCTCGGTCTTGCCGACGCCCGTCGGGCCGAGGAACAGGAACGAGCCGAGCGGGCGGTTCGGGTCCTGAATGCCGGCGCGGCTGCGGAGGATGGCCTCCGAGACGGAGCGGACGGCTTCATCCTGCCCCACGACGCGCTTATGCAGCTGCTCGTCCAAATGCAGGAGCTTTTCGCGCTCGCCCTCGACGAGCTTTGCGACCGGGATGCCGGTCCAGCGCTCGACGATCTTTGCGATCTCCTCCTCCGTGACCTTATCGCGCAGGAGGTTGCTCTGCTTGGCGTTCTGCGCCAGCGCCTCTTCCTGCGCCAGCTGCTTCTTGAGCTCGGGCAGCTCGCCGTACTTCAGACGGGCGGCCGTCTCGAGGTCATAGCTTTGCTCTGCCTGCTCGATCTGCGCACCGAGCTTTTCGATCTGCTCACGCAGCTGCTGGACCTTGCCGATGGCATTCTTCTCGTTTTCCCACTGGGCCTTCATGGCGTTGAACTTATCGCGCTGCTCGGCCAGCTCCCTGCGCAGCTCCGTCAGACGGCCCTGCGAAAGCTCGTCGGTCTCGTTCTTCAGCGCAGCCTCTTCGATCTCCATCTGGATGATCTTGCGGCGGATAACGTCCAGCTCCGTCGGCATGGAATCCATCTCCGTGCGGATCATGGCACAGGCCTCGTCGATAAGGTCAATGGCCTTGTCCGGCAGGAAGCGGTCCGTGATATAGCGGTCGGACAGCGTGGCCGCCGCGATGATGGCGGGGTCCGTGATCTTCACGCCGTGGAAGACCTCGTAGCGCTCCTCCAGGCCACGCAGGATGGCGATGGTGTCCTCGACGGACGGCTCCTTGACGAGCACGGTCTGGAAACGGCGCTCCAGCGCAGGGTCCTTTTCGATATACTTGCGGTATTCATCGAGCGTCGTTGCGCCGATGCAGTGCAGCTCGCCGCGCGCCAGCATCGGCTTGAGCAGGTTGCCCGCATCCATGCTGCCCTCAGTTTTGCCCGCGCCCACAATGGTATGCAGCTCGTCGATGAACAGGATGATGCGGCCGTCGCTGGCCTTGATGTCGTTCAGAACGGCTTTCAAGCGCTCCTCAAACTCGCCGCGGAATTTCGCGCCGGCAATCAGCGCGCCCATATCCAGAGAGAAGATGGTGCGGTTTTTCAGGCTGTCCGGCACGTCGCCGCGAACAATGCGCTGCGCAAGCCCCTCGGCGATGGCCGTTTTGCCGACGCCCAGTTCGCCGATCAGCACCGGGTTGTTTTTCGATTTGCGGGAAAGAATACGGATGGCGTTTCGGATTTCGGTATCGCGGCCGATCACCGGATCGAGCTTGTTTTGACGGGCAAGCTCGACCAGATCCTGACCGTATTTTTTCAGCGCGTCATACGTCGATTCCGGATCTTCGCTGGTCACGCGCGCGCTGCCGCGAACGGCCTGCAGCGCCTCCAGAAATTTCGGCTTGGTGATATCCAGCGAGGCAAACAGCGGGCGAATCGTGCTGTCCGCTTTTTCAAGCAGACCGAGGAAGAGGTGCTCGACGGAAATATACTCGTCGCGCATTTGCTTCATCTGGTTTTCGGCCTCCGTGAGCGCCTGAGAAAGCGAGGCGGTCACATACGGCTGCTGATTGCTGCCGGAAATCTTCGGCAGGCGGTTGACGGCGCTTTCGCAGGCCGTCCGCACCTGCTGAACGTTAAGCCCCAATTTGCCCATCAACTGGCCGATCAAGCCGTTTTCCTGACTGAGCAGGGCATCGAGCAAATGAACCTGTTCAACCTGCGCGTTGCCGTAGCTTTGCGCAAGCTGCTGAGCGGCCTGCAGGGCCTCCAGGGATTTTTGGGTGAAGCGGTTCGTATCCATCCAAATCATCCTCCTTTATATATTCAGGGGCGGCTGAATTACGCCCCTTGAAGCATTGATCTTCTGTCTTTCGACGGCGTCATTATACCATGGTCAAAGAAAGTCAGTAAATAGTAAAAATGTGAGAATATTTTCATATTTTCGATACACAATGCACGATTTTCGCTATTTTTCAAGGCTGACTGTCAAATGTCCGAGCGGAACGCGGTATTTGCTGTAGCGCCGTCCCTGCCGATCGCGGTATGCGCCGCTTCGATCTTCGACCATAACCGTCGCCGTTTTTCCGATATAGGTGACGATTCCGCGCAACACGCTGCCCTGATAGCAAAAGCAAACCCGCACGCCGGGGGAAAGCCCTTCCGAAGCGGCCTCCTGCATGCGCGTCGGAAGGCTGTGGCGCGTATCGTTGTGGCCAAACAGCCCGTGGGCGAGCGAGAGAAAGCGGGAAGAATGGCCGGTTGAACCGAAGAGTGCGTTTTCCGCCGCATGGCAAAGCTCGTGTTCAAAGACGACGAGAAAAGCCTCCTGCGGCGTTGCGACGGACAAACCATTGAGCAGAAACGGCCCTTCGTTCAACCTAAACAGAAAATCGCCGGACATGCGGATTTCCGCCTGTGACAAACGAGACGCGCCGCCGCGCACATACATAAATTTGCCCGCCGAGCTGGTCAGCCGCTGGGAGAGCGTCACGTCGATCTCGCCGTAGGCGCGGCCAAGAAAGCCGGAAAAGAACAGGCTGTCATAGAGATCGAGCATCTGCGCCAGCGTTTGTCTCCGAATGGAGGCGACGGGGATTGCGCAAAAACCCTCGTCAGCCGCGCAGAGCGTCGCCAATATTCTGGCGCGCAGGCGCTGAACGTCGTGATCCGGCAGGGGAAAGGAAAAGGGAAAATCATTCATTGCAACGGTCAAAAGCTCCTCGTTATGCAGAAGAAGACGAAAAGGAGCCTCGGTTTTCCCGAAACTCCCCTTCATCAAGACTTACAGCGTGATTTCGATGCGGACGGCGCGCCCCACCAGCTTGATTTCGCTGATGTGCATGGCCTGAGCATCCAGATCGCGGTCGCCGCTTTGCAGCAGAATTTTCGAATCACCCAGCAGGCGGATGCGGCGCAGACAGCGATGCGCGCCGTATTCCACCAGCATGATCGCGCCATCTACCGGCAGCGCCTGCGGCACGACGAGCACAAGATCGCCCTTTTCAATGCGCATTGCGCGCATGGAATCATCCGGCGCTTGGAAATAGAGCACGCGCTCCGGCTTTGCGCCTTCGATTTTGCCATCCTGAATCGGCAGCATGCGGCGGCCGATTTGGACAAAGCCGGCATTCATAATCGGCACGGGCTGCAAAACGCTGCTCAGCGCGTCGAGCCAAATGCCGCTCTGTTCCTCGGCACTGGCCGGTTTCGGCGCAGGCTTCGGCGCTTCCGCCTTCTGGGGCGCGGGCTTGGCGGGGGCTAACGTGCCCAAATCGACCGTCGCCGCAATTTCATCCAGCGAGAATTCCGCTTCGTTTCGCTGACTTGTCCCCAGCGTTTTGAGGATGCGGCGCGCCTGATCGTCCTGAATGATGCGGCGGCCTTCCTCCACGTCCTTGATATATCCTTCCGAAACGCCGCACTTTCTGGCCACCTGCTTGCGGGTCAGTTTCTGGCGTGTGCGCTCCAGTAAAATCAAATCACCCAATCGGCTCATCGTCAAATCCTCCTGCCGTTATAAAATCGCGTGAACAAGACCCAATCCCTTTGTGTGAACCTATTATACCTTAAATCGAAACAAAAAGAAAGACACTTGTTCAATAGACTTGAAATGTAAGTGAAAATGCGCTATATTTGATGGATGGAAAGCCCGAAAGGGTTCAAACGCGCTTTATTTTACATGCATTTGATAAAAATTGTTCAAACGTCCGGCAGGAAAACGGGCCGACGAACGTGAATTATGAATGAGAGACATATGGACGACGGGGGATACGGATGCAGGAAATCATCATTCACAACTGGGACGAGCTTCAGCGCGTTGTGTTCGACGATGTTTGGGACGATAAAATCATGCGCTACCGCGACAATCGCATCTATCGCGGCATGGCGGAGCAGAGCTGGGATTTAATTCCGTCGCTGAACCGCGTATGCGGCCACGATTTATCGCTTGAAACGCAGGTTTTTCGCAGCTTTCGGAAGTACGGTTATGCGGAGCTAGCCGAATATTCCGGGTTTTGGAAGCTGCTGCCGGTCGCGCAGCACCACGGTCTGCCGACGCGCCTGCTCGACTGGACATATTCACCGCTCGTCGCCGCCCATTTCGCCACGGAGGACACGAGCTGCTATGACCGCGACGGCGTGATCTGGTGTCTGGATGTGACGGATTTCCGCAAATTCATGCCTGCGCCGCTCGTGCGCAAGCTCGCCGATACGGGAAGCAACATTTTCACCGTGGGGATGCTCGAAAAAGTGATCCCGGATTTTGATAAGATGCGGGAGCTTTCCGACAAGCCGTATGCCATTTTCTTTGAGCCGTCGTCGATGATCGACCGCATCGCAAACCAATACGCGCTGTTTTCCGTGGTTTCCGATCCGTCGGTTCTGCTGTCGGATATTTTGAAGACGCAGCATATTCCGTGCCGCAAGATCGTCATTCCGAAGGAAACCAAGCTGGAAATCCGCGATAAGCTGGATTATATCAATATTTCCGAAAGAATGATCTATCCGGGGCTGGACGGCGTTTGCCGGTGGATCACGAGACGATACGCTGCGCTCGGCCCCAAATACAATCAGCGTCGCACCGAAAACAGGGAGTAAGCGCAATCGGGCGCTTAACCAATAAAGACATTCTTCAGGAGGAGAAATCACAATGAGGAAATTTGTCGCTTTGATGGCGGCAGCCGTCATGCTCTTCGCTTTCTGCGCAAGTGCAAACGCTGCGACCCAGGTTACCATTTGGCACACCTTTACCGACGCCCAGCAGGCCGCGCTGGAAAAGTTCGCCGCTGACTTCAACGCGAGCCAGAGCGATTACGAGGTGGTCGTTGTGCCCCGGTTGTCCATCACGCCCGACATCCCGTCGTAAACCAGCTCCGTAGCACC
>OLSP01001183.1_pt1 | contig 24469 bp, 20 predicted proteins | sample 1672941 | NCBI WGS metagenome assembly OLSP01 (sample SAMEA3136739, study PRJEB25190) | human gut metagenome | reverse complement strand
CAGTTGGCATACTTCCGCCTGTCTTTCCTGCCTGGTATGCCAGTTTTAATCCCTTAAATGTTTCCGGATCCGGTACATCAAAGGTGATCTCACGAAGCTTTGTAAAGTCCAGTCTGTCTCCTGGAAGAAAACGTCTTTCCGGATAGTATAATGCATACTGGATCGGCAGTTTCATATCCGGTGTACCTAGCTGGGCGATCACTGCTCCATCTTCATACTCGATCATGGAATGGATAATACTTGCAGGCTGGATCACTACCTGGATCTGATCTAAGGATACACCAAACAGCCAGCCGGCTTCCATTACTTCCAAGCCCTTATTGACCATAGTAGAGGAGTCGATGGTGATCTTGTGGCCCATAGACCAGTTTGGATGCTTTAAGGCATCTTCCACCTGGACTTTTTCCAGCTGTTCTCTTTTCCATCCTCTGAAAGGACCTCCGGAAGCAGTCAGAAGGATCTTATGGATCTTATTTCCGGCTGCTCCCTGAAGGCACTGGAAGATCGCGGAATGTTCAGAGTCTACCGGAAGGATCTTCACACCCATTTTCTTTGCCAACGGCATGATAATGTGACCGGCTGTGACCAGTGTCTCCTTATTTGCCAGAGCAATGTCTTTTCCTGCTTCCATGGCAGCGATGGTAGGCCGGATACCGATCATTCCCACTACTGCGGTAACTACGATCTCTGCCTTTGGCTCTGTTGCAACAGCGATCAGGCCCTCCATACCGGAAAGGATCTTCACATCCAGATCTTTTACCCTTTCCTTCAGTTCTTTTGCCTTTTCTTCACTCCACAGGCAGGCGATCTCCGGCTTAAATTCGCGGATCTGTTTTTCGATCAAATCCACATTGGAACCGGCTGCCAGAGCCGTTACCTTAATATCTTTATTGTATCTTACTACCTCTAATGTCTGGGTTCCGATGGAACCGGTTGAACCCAGGATTGATATGTTCTTTACCATAATTATTCTCCCTTTGTAAAGGAAATGCTTAAAATCATGCTGCTCCTTTTAATTTAAATTGCCTATCTTACTATCTTAAAAAAGTAACTGCAAAATAAATAGCAGGAGCTGTAAATATCATACTGTCAAAACGATCCAGGATACCTCCGTGTCCCGGGATCAGATGGCCATAATCTTTAATATTGTGGTTTCTCTTAATAGCAGACGCTGCCAGATCTCCAATCTGTGAGATAACTGCCGCAATAGCGCAGGCAATGGCGCAGGCAACCATGGGATTTGCCACTTCTTCCATATTATGACCAAAATAAGCACCATAAGCAAGGCCTAACAGTGCAGAACCAACTACACCGCCTACAGCCCCTTCAATGGACTTTTTCGGACTTAATACAGGCGCCAGTTTATGTTTTCCAAGAAGCATTCCTACGCAGTAGGCGCTGGTGTCGCAGCCCCAGGAGCTTAAAAAGATCAGCCATACCAGATAAGCTCCGTCATGCATGCTGCGGGTCTGATACAGAAAAGAAAGCATTACCAGAACATAGCACACACCAAAAAAGGCGCCGGTTATCTCTTCTGTTTTAAAGCTTGGAAAAGTAAAAACATAGAGAGCCATTAAAAGCATCAGGGATGCAATGATCATTAATGTAAGATACTTCTGTCCCTCAAACCATAAGATCCCATAATAGCAGACAGCTGTCAGATAGCCAACTGCAGCTACTGATCTTTTTTCGATCCCGAGAACGCGGTACAGTTCAAACAGGCCTACCAGTGAAATAAGGGCTGTCACTGCAAAAAGGAGGGCGCCTCCTTTTCCAACGAAGAAAATAGCAAGGATGACCAGTACGATACCACTGATCAATCGTGTCTTAAACATCTTTATTTACTCCTCCTTGACCCCGCCATATCTGCGGTCTCTCTCATTATATTTCTCAATTGCCTTAATTAATTCTTCCTTATGGAAATCTGGCCACGGAACATCTGTGAAATAAAATTCTGTATAAGCCAGCTGCCACATAAGAAAGTTGGAAAGTCTTAATTCTCCACTTGTGCGGATCATAAGATCCGGATCCGGAACTCCGGCAGTATCCAGATAATTCTCAAAGCATGACTCATCGATCGCATCCGGAACCAGTTTGCCGTCTGCCACATCCTGAGCCAGTTTACGCACACCTCGCACGATTTCGTCACGGCTTCCATAATTCAGTGCAATCTGGAAATAAAGCTCATCGTAATCCTTGGAAAACTCCTCAAGCTGGCGGATCTTCTCCTGAATATCCGGTGCAAACGCGGATGGATCACCGATGACCTTGACACGCATATGGTTTTTCTCTGCGCTTTTCATGCATTTTTTGAGATAGCTTCGGAACAGCTTCATCAAGCCCTCTACTTCTTCTCTGGATCGTTTCCAGTTCTCTGTCGAAAAAGCATAGACCGTCAGGTATTTTACGCCAAGATCCTTGATATCATCACAGATCGTCTCCAGATTCGCACATCCCTTGATATGTCCGTATCCTCTCGGCATCCCCTTTGCCTTCGCCCATCTGCCGTTTCCGTCAAGAATGATAGCTATATGATTTGGTACTCTCATATGTTTCTCCTCTTATTTCTTTTTATGCAACAGAAAGAGAGCCTGTTTCCGGCTCTCCCTCTCCTCATTCCCCACCTGACCGGGATTATACAGTCAGGATTTCTTTTGCTTTGGTATCTACTGCTTCATCGATCTTTTTGACAAATTTATCTGTCAGTTTCTGTACAGCATCCTCAAGGTCTTTGATCTCATCCTCGGAAACGTCCTGCTTGCCAAGTTTCTTGAATGCATCGTTTGCATCACGGCGGACATTGCGGACAGCAACTTTGGCAGCCTCACCTTTCTTCTTGACATCCTTTACCAGCTCTTTACGACGCTCCTCTGTGAGCTCCGGAAGTACCAGACGGATCAGTTTACCATCGTTGTTCGGGTTCAGTCCCAGATCAGATGTAAGGATTGCTTTCTCGATTCCTTTGATCAGGCTTGCTTCCCATGGCTGGATCTGGATCATACGTGCCTCCGGCACTGTGATGTTTGCCACCTGCTGAAGCGGTGTCGGGCTTCCATAATAATCTACGGTGATCTTGTCAAGAATATGCGGGTTTGCACGTCCTGCACGGATCGTTGTCAGTTCCTCCTCGAAGCCTTTCAGTGTCTTGGTCATTTTCTGCTCATATTTCTGAACTCTTTCATCCATTTGTCAAATCTCCCTCTTGTAATTTATTTTATACAGTTACCTTGGTTCCGTTGAATTTACCATGAACTGTATTGATGATGCTGTTCTCTTCCTCAAGGCCAAAAACAAGCATTGGCATTTTTTGCTCCAGGCACATGATAGATGCTGTAAGGTCCATAGCTGCCAGTTTCTTGTCAACGACTTCCTGAATGCTGATCTCATCGTATTTCACAGCGTTCGGGTTAACCTTCGGATCGCTGTCATAGATTCCATCTACGGCTTTGGCAAGAAGGATCGCCTCTGCCTCGATCTCAACAGCACGAAGTACGGTTGCTGTATCTGTAGAGAAATACGGATGGCCTGTACCGCCTGCGAAGAACAGAACCTTGCCCTGTGCAAAGCCTTCCTCTACTGCATCTTTGGAATAGAGGCTTGTAAATGCGCCGCATTCGAACGGTGTAAAAATCTCTGTGCGAAGTCCCAGATATCTGCAGATATCAGATACATAGATGCAGTTCATGACTGTAGCCAGCATACCGATCTGATCTGCCTTATTGCGGTCGATGGTCTCACTGGTACGTCCTCTCCAGAAGTTTCCTCCTCCGATCACAATACCTACCTGAGTTCCCTCTTCTACAATTGTGCGGATCTGCTTTGCAACAGCGATGACTGTAGCCTCATCAAATCCTTTCTTCTCTGCTCCTGCCAGAGCCTCTCCACTTAATTTCAGTAAAATCCTCTTCATAGTTATTTATCCTTTCCTCCGATGCATCTGCATCAGTATTCTTACCATACGCCTGTAACAACTTCGTTTCCATCGGCATCTACAGTTGTTGAAACCGTGAAGTTTCCGTAATAATAATAACCGCTTGTGCCATTATCCGGGTCTTCGTCATATTCTGATGAATTGGAATCGCCAATCGCTGAAACCAGATCATCCAATGATCTGCCAATATATCCCTCTGCTGTCTGAATCGTAGAATCTGTCGGACTTGTATTATCTCCGTCGTCACCGTTATTACTGTTATTGTTGTTATCATCCGGATCTGGTGCCTGTGTCGGATCGGCTGTGTTATCAGAATCATCCGGTGCCTGCGTCGGATCGGCTGAATCAGATGGATCCGGAGTCGGTGTCACATCTTCTTCGCTGTCGGTGTCAAGACCAAGTCTCTTCTTCACTTCATTCAGAGTAGATACTTCTTTACTTCCAGTTGTTGTAAAATACGTTGCATAAGGAATCGAATCTTCTCCCTCTCCGTCCATTCGAAGAGTAATCTGCTTCATAGATGCCAGTGGCAGTTTTCTGAAGAAACATTCGTTTGCATCTTCATCTGTGTAGGCGATACGAATATCGTATGTGCTTCCTGAAGAAGATGGCTTCTCATAATAATAAACTGCATTCTCTCCATTCTTAAGAGTGAACATACCATTTACAAGATCATCACCCCATTCGTCAGCAGTATCCTCATCTGCATCATCAGATGGTGTCTCTCTGATATAGATAGATGCAATTTCTGAACCGGTGCGGTTTACAATAGCAACCTTGGAAGCTGTTGCTGTCTTTTCACCGATTACATTTTTCTCCGTTGTCTCTTCCATATTTACAAGTTCTATCGTAACCGTAGGTGTCGCCTGAGGAGTTTCAGTAGGCGTTACCTGGACTGGTGTCTGTTCCGTTGTATTCTTCTTGCCACAGCCTGATGCAGCTATTGCCAGCACAGCAAGCCCTGCAATGGCCAAATAACGTTTTTTAAGCATATCTATTCCCTCCTGTTTCCTATTACGTAATAGTCCTATGATGTCATTATTATTTAACTTAATTATACAGAGTCTCAGATTCTTGTCAACTAAATGTCCCAAAATTCATACAATTTTTAAAGTTACAGATTTTTAACCTTAAACTCTCTCTCAGCTTCTCTTCGCTGGTCTTTCTTTGCAATATCCTGTCTCTTGTCATAGAGCTTCTTGCCTCGCGCCACACCAACTTCAACCTTTACCAGACTGCCCTTGAAATACACCTTGAGAGGAACCAGCGTGAGACCTTTTTCCTGAAGTTTGCCCTCGATCTTGTTGATCTCATGTCTGTGAAGAAGAAGCTTCCTGACACGCAGAGGATCCTTGTTAAAGATATTTCCCTTCTCATAGGGGCTGATGTGCATTCCATAGATATATACTTCGCCTTTTTCTACACGGATAAAAGATTCCTTGACACTGCACTTGCCCATACGAAGGGACTTTACCTCTGTTCCTGCCAGAGAAATACCGGCTTCATAAGTGTCCTCTATAAAATAATCATGAAAGGCTTTTTTGTTGTTGGCGATCAGTTTGATCCCTGTTGCTTTCGCCATAAAATTCCCTCCTTTACTCAACAACGGTAAAATCTACCGTTCTCTTCAGAGCATCCGCATCTGCCACCCTGACTCTTACTTTCTGTCCGAGATGATAGACTTTGTGGCTCAGTTCGCCGCTCAGCTCATAAGTTTCTTCGTTATAAGAATAATAATCGTCCCGAAGGCTCGTCACATGAACAAGTCCCTCGACGGTATTCGGAAGTTCCACATAGAATCCATAAGCAGTCACGCCTGAAATGATGCCCTCAAATTCTTCACCGAGATGATAAGACATGTATTCAGCTTTCTTTAAGCGGTCTGACTCTCTCTCTGCTTCCTGTGCCCTTCTCTCACATGCACTGGACTGCTGTGCAACATGTTCGAGGATCTCTCTGTAATGCTCTGTCTTTCCTTCTCTCTGAAGTCTCCCCCTTATATTATCACGAATGATACGGTGGATCTGTAAATCTGGATATCTCCTGATCGGAGAAGTAAAATGACAGTAATATTTCGCTGCAAGACCAAAGTGACCGCTGCACTGTGTCGTATATTTTGCCTGCTTCATCGTACGCAGGGTCAGACGGCTGATCATTGTCTCATTCGGCAGTCCCTGGATACTCTCGATGATCTCCTGGATCTCCTTCGGGGTGATCTCCTCACCGGCCTTCTGCACAGAGATCCCCTGGTTTCGAAGAAGCGTCAGAAGACTCTCCACACGTTCCGGATCCGGGGTCTCGTGAGTACGGTATACAAACGGATACTCACCCTGACAGTACTCCTTTGCAACGGTCTCATTTGCCATCAGCATGAAATCCTCAATGATCTCTGTCGCCACATTCGCCTCATAAGCCTGCACATCGATCGCTCTTCCCGCGCCGTTGAGGGTGATCTTGCTCTCCGGAAAATCAAAGTCGATCGATCCTCTGTGGTGCCTGCGGCTCCGAAGAAGCTCTGAAAGTTCTTTCATCAGGAAAAACATTGGCACAAAATCCGCATACTCAAGGCTTGTCTCAGTATCGCCGTCTTCCAGGATGCAGCGTACCTGCGTATAACTCATTCTTCGATCCACGCGGATGATCGTCTCTGCGATCTTGTGATCGATCACCTGGCCGTTCTTGTCAATATCCATAAGACAGCTTAAAGTCAGTCGATCCTCTCCCTGGTTCAGTGAACAGATTCCATTTGAAAGCCGCTCCGGAAGCATCGGGATCACACGGTCTGCAAGGTACACACTGGTTCCTCTCTTTAGTGCTTCTTTGTCCAGTGCGCTGCCTCCCTGAACATAGTTGCTCACATCTGCGATATGCACACCAAGATGATAGATATCGCCTTCTTTTGTAAGAGAGATCGCATCATCGAGGTCCTTGGCATCCTCTCCGTCGATCGTCACGGTCTGAAGATGTGTGAGGTCCATCCTGCCATCTCTGTCGGCATCAAGCACGTGATCCGGAACACGTCCTGCCTGTGTGATGACCTTCGGCGGGAACTCTGACGGGATATTGAAACTCTTCACGATCGCCAGGATATCCGTTCCAGGTGCATTTATGCTTCCCATATCCTCCTTGATCCTGCCTTCCGGCTTATGTCTCTCATCGCCATAATCAATGATCTCTGCCACGACCTTGTCGCCATCGCGGACTCCCTTGGAATTCTTAGCTGCGATATAGATATCCTTTGCATACTTCTGATTGTCACAAAGTACAAATCCATAATCACGTTCTCTCTGAAAAGTACCCACAACCTCCGTGGTCCCACGCTCAAGGATTTCGACAACCGTGCCCTCCTGACGCTTTCCGCTGCCGGACTTCTTCTTCACAAGGACTCTCACCTTGTCCTGATGCATGGCAGTTCCTACAGAATTTGCCGGAATAAAGATATCATCTTCCTCGTCCTCAAGTTCCACAAATCCAAAGCCCTTCTGGTTGCCTATGAAGGTACCCTCTTTGATCAGGCCCTGTTTCTCAAACTCCCGGAGATCTCTTTTCTTTAATTTAAATTTATCTTTCTTTATCTGTTTGCCCTTGGAAAATTTCTTTTTCTTTTCCCAGTTTTTCTTTCTGCTCACCTAAAGCTCTCCTTTATTGATATCCAACGTAAAAAAAGCACTCTTGCAATTTATACAAGAGTGTTTCCTTTGACTAAAAATTCATATTTAAAACAGCTGCCAGTATAAAAAATAACACTGCCATGATCGTAGTTGCTCTTACAAGGCCACCTTCCATAGAACGTCCCTTGTTTCTTCCCCAGTATGTATCTGAGGCACCTGAAATCGTTCCACCCAGGCCCTGCTGCTTGCCTTCCTGCATCAGAACAACAACAGTCAGCGCAATACAATCTATAGCAAAAATAATAGTCAGTATTGTTCTCAAAATCTGCACTTCGGTTACACCTCCTAATCAACTGCAAAATATTGTGTTACTGTTCACTTCGTTCACAGTAACTTGGTCAAAATGCATTTCAAATCACCTTCGGTGATGGCATTTTGCCCCGTATGTCTCGGGATTTTGCCATATTCATGGCAAAACACCTCGCGGAATATTACCTGTGGACAGTAATAAGATTGTACCATACCGCCCTCTGGATTTCAACCGTTTTTGGATAAGTTTCAGGGCAAAAATCCGATTCCCCCTGCTTTTTTTGCACTGTGCAGACAGAATCGGATCCTGTACACCGCATTTTTTATTCAGACGTCACTCTTTTTGAAATGGATTTTCATAAACAGCATCTTCTCCAAGCAATTCACTGATCCGGATGAGCTGATTGTATTTCGCATTCCGGTCAGAGCGGCATGGTGCTCCTGTCTTGATCTGCCCGGCTCCTGTCGCCACTGCAAGATCTGCGATAAAAGCATCTTCTGTCTCGCCCGAACGATGTGAGATGATCGCACGGTATCCTGCGTGCTGCGCCATTTTCACTGCATCCATCGCCTCGCTTAAGGTACCGATCTGGTTTACTTTGACGAGGATCGCATTTGCCGCCTCAAGCCTGATTCCACAGGAAAGTCTTTTGACATTTGTGACAAAAAGATCATCTCCCACAAGCTGCAGCCTGTCTCCGAGACGTTCTGTCATTGTTTTCCAGCCTTCCCAGTCATCCTCATTAAGACCATCCTCAATTGAAATGATTGGAAATTCTTCCAGAAGTTCTTCATAATAATCGATCATTTCTGCCGCATCCCGGAGCACTTCTTCGGCTTTCATCTTACTCTCACCCGGAAAACGGTACACACCCTGTTCTTCATCATAAAGTTCACTGGCTGCTGCATCGATCGCAATAAAAATATCTTTTCCCGGTTCATACCCTGCTTTTTCAACTGCCTCAAGGATCAGCCGCAGGACATCCCTGGAATCTTTGAGATCCGGCGCAAAACCACCTTCATCCCCTACCGCTGTCGAAAGGCCTTTCTCTCTGAGAAGGATCTTGAGAAACTGATAGATCTCCACACACATCCGGATCCCATCTTCAAAATTCCCGGCACCGCAGGGCATGATCATGAATTCCTGCAGATCTACAGTGTTGTCCGCATGCTTTCCTCCATTCAGGATATTCATCATCGGAACCGGCATTTTTCTTGTATGGCAGCCGCCAAGATACTGATAAAGCGGAATCCGAAGCGCCATCGCCGCTGCCCGGGCAACCGCCATGGAAACGCCCAGAGTTGCATTTGCCCCGGCACTGCTCTTGTTTTCCGTTCCATCTGCCTTTATCAGAAGCTCGTCGATCCGCACCTGATTCAGCGCATTTTCTCCAAGAATGGCTTCCGCCAGTCTGATATTTACATTTTCGACTGCTTTTCGCACACTTAATCCGACATAATATCCTTTTTCTCCATCCCGGAGTTCCACCGCCTCAAATCTTCCTGTCGATGCTCCGGATGGCACGATCGCCCTCGCTGTATATCCCTCAATTCCAATGATCCCTTCGCCTACGGTAGCTTCCACCTCAACAGTAGGTGTTCCTCTGGAGTCCAGAACCTGTCTTGCGTGGATCCTGCGTACAGGTAGATAACGCAACATGAGATTACCTCCTTCATCAAATAATAAACTTAGTTTTCCCCTGATGCTTCTTTCTATGCAGAGATCGTCGCAATTTCATTTTCTGTATTGTTTTCAGACAATTCTATTTTTATTATATTGTTTGCTGTATACGAAATATTTATTTTGAAATTTTTATTTTTTATTGTTGACAAATGTAATTTTATCTGTTATATTAAGTACATAAAACAAAGGAACGAAAACAAAAAAACAAACAGAAAGGCGTGAGACCACCGAAAACTTAAGCGAACCCCAATACTTTAAGAAAGGCAGGTACAGACCACCAGAAACGTAAATCTTAACACATCATAATTTTAGGAAGAGAGGTACGGACCACCAGAAACGTAAACTCATAATTATTCCAAATGTTTTATAAACTAAACAGGAGGTACGTTCCATTGGACAATGAACAGTAGAAGAGCCACCAGATTAAATAATTCATCTGATGGCTCTAATTTTTTGTCTTCTTACATATACTGAATCAAACATCTACATGGAGATTCCCATGACATCTTTTTTTATTCTTGTCTTTCACTACATAAAGAAATCCCGCTTTTTATGTTCTCTCCTTCTGCTGGCCGGTGCTTTTACCCTCGGCAGTCTGCTTGGAATCCTCACCGGAACGCTTTCTCCCACAAAAGAAACCTCTGCTTCTGTCCAAAGTGCAAGCTGGGGATTAAGTTTTCAGGAAGAAGGAAAACGTCCTGCCGGAAACGCCACGATCGATGATCTGAAACAGCACAACGCCTATTATGCCAGCGATACTGACGAAAAAATCCTCTATCTGACTTTTGATGCCGGATATGAGAATGGAAACACCCCTGCAATCCTGGAGGCACTTAAAAAGCACCAGGCTCCCGCTGTCTTTTTTGCTGTCGGAAATTTTATCAAAGATAATCCCGATCTTATCAAACGCATGATCACAGAGGGGCATATTGTGGGAAACCATACGATGACCCATCCGGATATGTCTCAGATTTCTTCGATGGAATCCTTTCAGAAGGAACTTGAAGGCGTGGAAGAACTCTATACTTCCGTAACGGGCGAACCCATGACCAAATTTTACCGGCCGCCCCGCGGTGTCTACAGCACAGAAAATCTTTCCATGGCAAAAGAACTTGGCTATTCCACCTTTTTCTGGAGTCTTGCCTATGTGGACTGGATTCAGGAGCAGCAGCCCTCGAAGGAAGAAGCTTTCCAGAAACTGATTCCCCGGATCCACCCTGGTGCGATCGTTCTGCTCCACAACACTTCCTCCACGAACGCCGCGATCCTGGATGAACTTCTCACCAGATGGGAAGAAATGGGCTACCAGTTCCACTCCATAAAAGAACTGACCGAGGCGTAACCCCGGTCAGTCATTATTTCTGCTGTTCTTTTGTGTGAAGATCTTCCTTGATCTGGGAACTGGAGATCTCAGGTGTACGTGGCAGGTAAACCACCTCGCAGCCTTCTTCTTTGAGGAAATCAAACTTACCTTTCCAGTCATCTCCCATCACAAAGGTATCTACATGATATTCTTTTACGTCGGAACGTTTCTGTTCCCAGTTTTCTTCCGGAATTACAAGATCCACATAACGGATTGCCTCCAGAAGCTGTTTTCTTTTTTCGTAGGAGAAATAACATTTCTTCTGCTTTTCATTCCAGTTGAACTCATCTGTGGAAAGACCTACGATCAGATAATCTCCAAGCTGTCTGGCACGACGCAAAAGATTGATATGCCCATAATGAAGCAGGTCGAAAGTTCCGTATGTGATTACTCGTTTCATAATTAATAAAGATTCCTCTCTGATTTCAATAATAGATCAGGCATTCAGCTTCCTGATACAGTAGCCATAAATACGGAGAGTCGTTTCAACCGAATAATGAAGTCCATCATAGATTCCTGCATCATAACGGTTGCTGCTCCATCCATATTTCTGAAGGTTCGTACAGGTATTAATATAAATAAACGCACGATCACTTCCACTGCATAATTTCTGATAAATTGTCTTATTAAAAGCTGCCACCTGTGCTTCTGTTCTCGTTCCGGCACCATAGCTTCGAATCATGGCACTGTTCACCGGATTTACAGAAAGATAATACATATCACAATTATAATTCTGTTTGAGATTTTCGGACACTTTTCTCATGTAAACAACATATGTATTGATGTTACTCATATCATTTACACCGAGATTAATAATAACCGCTTTCTTTGTCTTACGTGACTGCTTCGACAGTTTCCGGAGCAGTTCCCTGTAACCAGTCTGTCGGAACCAGTCAAGTCCCTGATTTCCTTTACATACAAAATCTACATTTGAAGGAGCAGAATTTCCAAGGGCAAGCTGAAGCCCAACCGTTCTGGAATCTCCTACAAAATAAACCATCTGATGTTTCGTAGGTTTTATAATTGATGCCGGTGCACGATCCTGTTTTGAGAAAAATACAACCATATAATAGTTTCCTGTTCTGGTAGGAATTTTATCGCCTGCCTTATATTCAGGATTGGTTGTTTTTCCCTTGGTACGTGACCAGCCCAGACACATATTTGCGCTGTTCAAGTTTACTGCCGGAAATGTTGCACTTCTGGAACTGGTATCCACAACTTTCCATACCGTTCCGTCGTATTTACGGAGATTGACTCCTGTAATTTTCTTTCCGACAATATAAAACTTCATATTACCGGTAACACGCAGACTGTCGCCCTCTTTTTTGACTGTTTTACCATTTATAGAAGTACTCCATCCGAGGAACTTATACCCCGTCGCCGTCGGATGCAGAGGAAATGTCAGCACCTGACCCTGATATCCCTGTTCCCGCAGGCTGGTATATTCTTTGCTTCCATTCATGGTATAGTATCTTACCGTATAGAGCTTATAATAACGCAGACAGAATTTCGTGTTTTTTGTAATTCTCACATTCCTTCCTGTAGCATATTTCAGCTCTTTAGTCCCACTCTTCTCTACCCATACGCATTTATAACCGGAACGGTTTACTGTCGGAAGCTGAATATAACTCCCCTTAGTTACAGTCCTGGTCCACTTACGAAATGTATCATTAGAAACTACGCCATTGGAATTCGCAAAAACAACTTTACACTTCTCTGTAGTGGCTGCCTGAGCCGAAACCGGTCTGCTGGCTGCCAGAAGCAGGAAACCAAACAACACTGTCAAAAAGATGATTCCTCTCCACCTGTTTACCGTGGCTTTTCTCATAAAAAAACTCCTTACTTATGTCTTCTCATCAAATCGTAATTTTTCTTGTTTCCGAGTTTTACTATAACAGTTTTCCAATTCTGATGCAATACAAATTTCATCAGGATTTCATATTTTTGTCATATTTCAGAGTTCTTTTTCACACATCGAAAGCGCAGATGCGATTACTGCGTCCATATCATAGTACTTATATTCGCCCAGGCGCCCACCAAAAATCACTTTTTTTTCTTTTTCAGCAAGATTTTTGTACTTCTCGTAAAGTTCCCCGTTTTTCTCATCATTTACCGGATAATAGGGCTCATCTCCAGGTTTCCATTCAGAACTGTATTCACGGCTGATCACGGTTTTGGGAATTTCCTGTCCATCATCATCTTTGCCAAACTCAAACCATTTGTGCTCAATAATTCTGGTCCACGGAGTTTCAACATCCGTATAATTGACTGCTGCATTCCCCTGGAAATTTGGTTTATCAAGAAGTTCTGTCTCAAAACGCACAGAACGATATTCCAGATAGCCCATCTGATATCCAAAATACGCATCAATCGGACCAGTATAGATTACTTTGTCCGCAAGTGCATCCCACTCATCTTTCTTTTCAAGATAATCTTCCTCCAGGCGAACCTCAATGCCATCCAGCATATTTGCAACCATTCTGGTATAACCGCCCATCGGAATCCCCTGATACAGTGCATTGAAATAGTTATTGTCAAAAGTCAGCCTCACCGGCAGTCTCTTGATGATAAACGCCGGAAGCTCCCTGCAGCTTCTGCCCCACTGTTTCTCGGTATATCCTTTGATCAGTTTCTCAAAAATATCTCTTCCTACCAGAGAGATTGCCTGTTCCTCCAGATTCTTCGGTTCTTTGATTCCTGCCTCACGCTTCTGTTCTTCGATCCGGGCTTCCGCCTCCTGTGGAGTTACCACGCCCCACATTTTATTGAATGTGTACATATTAAATGGAAGTGAATAAAGTTCTCCGTGATAATTGGCCACCGGGCTGTTTGTAAAACGGTTAAATTCCGCAAACTGAGTGATATAATCCCAGACTTTTTTATTATTGGTATGGAAAATATGTGCTCCGTATTTATGCACATGAATTTTTTCTATGTCTTCTGTATATACATTTCCGGCAATATTCGGACGCTTGTCAATCACAAGAACGGATTTCCCTGCTTTTTGGGCCTCATGTGCAAAAACTGCGCCATAAAGCCCTGCACCGACTACCAGATAATCGTAATGTTTATTCATGAAATCAACCCTCTACTTTTCATCATCTGACTTCTGCGATCAGAAGCACTTCTCTGGAAACAGAATAATCCACCGGTTTATGAATCCTGAACTTATATCCCAGATTCCAGCTTTCAATAATTGGTTTGATATCAAAGAAATCATCTGCATTATGATATATACTCATCAGCAGAACTGGTTTATGTTTCTCGATAGTTTTTCTTGCGCCTGCAAGGAAATCCTGTTCCGCCCCCTCAATATCTACTTTTATAAGGCCGACTTCAATATCTGTTCCTTCCATATAAGCATCCAGTGTATCTACCTGTACCGTTTCTGTTCCGGTTACTGTCGCAACACCATTTTCATGAAATGCGCTGGATGGACCTGCCAGTTTCATCTCCATGCTTCCCTTTTCTCTTCCCAGTGCCATATGTTCAGGAATAACGTTCTCCAGATGATTAAGCTTGATTGTCTCTTTCATCAGTGTGAAGTTCTTTTCCGTAGCTTCAAAACTGTAAACTCTCCTCTGGGTTAACGGCTTCAATATCAGTATGGAATCTCCGATATATCCTCCTACGTCCAGAATATCTTTATTCTGAATGGATTCCGGATGCTCGATGCAGTCAATTCCATGTTTATAAATAAACACACTCGCCTCAAAATGTCGAATCGGAAGAAAATAGTGTTTGTAGCAGTACATATCATCCGCTACACGAAAGATCTGCTGCTTCAGTTCCCTGTCCATTTCCAGAATCTGTTTCTGCTCTTCCTCGCTGAAAAGGTCAACTTTCTGCCCCATAGTGTCTTTGACCAGTCTCTGTCTCTGCAGAATTTTGACAATTTCTTCTACATCTTCCAGATCCAGACCCTCTATTAAATTCAAAAATTTCTCCTTAAAATCCGGTCTCTCATACATTTCATAAAAGGAAGTAATAACTTTTCGTTCATAATTGTTGTTATATTCATATTTCTTTGGAACCTGCTCCAGCTGATCTGAAATCTGGCTCAATTCCTTATGGATTTTTGGAAAATTATGATCCAGTTTCCAGATCACATCCCTGACTCTGGTAATACATTCACGAATCAGTGCAACTATATTGTTTTCTGCTTTGCGGATTTCTGCTTTGTTTGTTTTCTGCTGTTCCTTCAGACTCCTGTCGATATGATTATCAAATGTCTTTTCCAGCTGCTTCGCAATTTTTCGGTTATCTTTTTCTACCTTGTCAAACGTCGCAGGAATAATCTTTTTCAGTATTTTTTTACTCATTTTCAGCTGCCTCCTACTTATTTCGAAAGTCGTTTAAGAAACTTTTTCATTTTTCTTGGGACATAAAGGATTGTCTTACCCACTTTAAAAGTTTCTGAATTTTTGACCTTTCTCTGTGCTGCTTTAACCTCTCGTGTTTTTTGTTCTTTCAGACGTGTAATCTGACCTTCCATATTTTTGATCCTGCCCTGCTTTCCCTTATAGGCATAGCTGGTAAGGAAACGGAAAATAACATTGTCTACGCTGTCTTCATCTATTTCTTTTTCTTCATATAAAGTATCAAAAAACTGTTTCCATGTCTGACCAATGTCCACGGCCTCCAGTTCTTTGATGTGCTGCTTTCCTTCCTCAGCAAGCCGTCTGCATTCTTTTGAATTCCGTAGAAGTTCTGTGACTTTCTGTGCCAGAAGATCCGGACGTTTCTGTCTGCTGGTAACGATTCCGCGTCCATCTCTTACAAATGTAAGCCATGGCATATCATAGGTAACGATCGGTGTCCCATGAGATAACGCCTCACAGAATACCATCGGAAAGCCCTCATATTCTGATGTATACATCATAAGCTGTGCTTTTTCGTAGTATTTCTCTACTTCTGATGTGAATCCTTCCAGTATGACATTATCCTGAAGTCCCAGCTGGCAGATCAGATTCTTCAGCATTTCTGTCAGTTTCTCATCTCCATCACCTACCATATGGAGCCTGATATCCGGAAATTCTTTCACTATATGTTCCATGGCATAGACTACATCCAGAGGCTGCTTCTCCTTTGCAATCCTGCCAAGCCACAGAATATTATTCTCTTCTTTTTTGACTTCTTTCATATTGCCTGTAGAAAAAGTGATTGGATTCGAAATATATGTCACATGAGGATTGAAGCATTTTACATACTTCTCATCCACTTCTGACAGTACAACAACACCGTCACAGATCTGATAATCATACATCAGTTCTGCAAATTTATCTGACACAAAACCAAAAGGAACACTGGTAAAACTGTGTGCATGAATTATAAATCCTGGTTTTGACGGCTGTCCCTTAATGCTGAGCATATCCCACATTGTACATGGTGCTACCCACATTCCTGTAACCATCAGATCAATCTTATGTTTCTCGATAATTGTGCTCCATGCATGGTATCGCTCTTTATAATGTTCGCGAACTGCTGTCTCTGATGACGGAATATATTCTCTGACAACTGCGTAATCCAGTTCATACTCCGGGATTCCCTCACCGTCTTCTGTTTCTTCATCTGTCACCAGCACTACTTTATAAACAGGATCTCCTTTGGCATCACTCATTTTTGCCCATTCATTTGCCAGAACTGCAACTACTCGCTGTGCACCGCCGTTTTTAATAGAACGATAGTAAATTCCAATCGTTTTAATCTCGTTGCCCTTGTTTCTGGTAGTTTTGAAGTAGTCTACATCCACCATCTTTTCTGCCAGTTCAACAGATTTGTGCCAGTTTCTTTCTGCTAATTTTGAAATGACATCTTCCAGCCCCCAGGTATCCACCAGATGATCAAAGCCTTCGGAAATATTTTCTGTCTGCAGATTATTCTGCCAGCGGCTGACACAGTCTGCCAGAAAATGCTGATAAATCCCATCCAGGATCTCCTTATACTTCTCCTGTTCCTGTTTTTTGTCAATAAAACGTACCAAGCATTCCCAAATCTGCTTCTCAGTCATCATAACATCAAACTTCGGAATAGAAATATAATCACTTCCGGTCACACCTATACCAAACATATATCTGTACAGACGATTTTCAATTCCCATATAGCTCCTGGAATAATACGCAATCAAGAAAAATGCATACAGATCCTGTGCCTTTGGATAAAAGCCATCTTCTACATCGGCAAATGCCTGGCGGCATATTTCACCATTAAAGATTTTATTCCACAGGCTGAATCCCATTTTCTTTTCTTTCCAGCAGGAAAAGATCAGATTCTCCGCGCGGATCTCCTCCAGGCATGGAAACAGAAATCTCTGATTCATCTGAATACGCTCTTCTGAACCCCCTGCACAGTTTACTACTTCTGTGTCAAACTGTACCATATCTGTACCATATTTCTCAATTGTCTCTGAGGCGATCTGACAGGCATCCGGGCAAAGCTCATCATCACCATCTACAAACATAATATACTTTCCACAAGAAACAGCCACACCATCTTTTCTTGCCTGGGAAGTACTGAGATTTGTCTCATGGAAGATTGCCTTGATACGGTTATCCCTGTCCGCATACTCCTTCAGAATTTCTGCTGAACGGTCATCAGAGTGGTCTTCGACGCATATAATTTCAATATTTTTGAGTGTCTGACCGATAATACTGTCCAAACATCTGTGGATATACGGTTCTACATTACAAATCGGAACGATTACTGACACTAATGGGTTTTCATTATTTTTTATATTCATTTTAACAATCCTCAATCTGTTATTTTAATCAGCTGCACTATAACACAGACTTATTCTGTTCGCAAGTTACTATTCTCTGTTCAGTTTTGCTATTCGGACATTCGAAATATTTTGCCAACCTTGCGCAATGCCTTTCCGGCTTTTTGGGTAATATGCATATTTTCCTTTTTTTCTGCATTTTTGGCACGCTTTACCCAATAAGATTTTTCCTGTTTGAGTTTCTTTATTTCTTCAAACAGATACTGCTGCACATCGTATTTCAGAATATTTTCATAAATCTCATATTTCTTTTTGTTGTAGGAATAGCATTCTTCCTTCGAAAAATTTTTCAGGTCAAATTCCTGAAACACCTTATTACGAAGTCCCTCATATACTTCACAATATGTTTCCGCGCTTTTCAGGGAGCACAGATTATAAATTGCTATGCCAAACGCCATATTACGAAAACTGCACTCCAGATCTTTGTAAATTCCCTGTTTCTCCAGTTCATTTCTTATTGATTTCACTGCCTCATACCAGTTCCAGGGAGATTTTGCATTGTTTGCCTGAAGGCTTTCTCCCGACTGTCTGTAATTCACAAATACCTCTGGCACTACTGTAATACGCTTCGCCAGTGCCATTGCCATAAATATAAAGTAAATATCATTGCTGCGTGGAAGCAGCATGAAACGTAACTGATATTCATCGATCAGATCTCTGCGGATCAGTTTACTCCAGGGACAACCTGTCGTGATGTTCAGAGTATATGGCATTTTTCTGCCCTCAAATGGAATTTCCGCGGGGAGATACTCTTTCTGTATAATATAATCAATTTCTTTATAGACTTTTGTTTTTTCATTATACAGCCGCGCATCAAAAAGACAGATATCGGCATCATCTTCTTCTGCTTTTTCGTAACTCTTTTTCAGCATATCCGGCTCAAAGAAGTCATCTCCATCCAGAAACAGGCAATACTTTCCATCTGCGTTTTCGATTCCTGTATTTCGCATAGCTCCTGCCAGGCCGCAATGTGGCATCTCTATCAGTCTGATCCTCTGATCTTTCTTTATATGTTCTCGAATTCTTTCACGTGTCCGATCATCCGATCCATCGTCTACACAGATCACTTCAAAATCATCAAATGTCTGAGCCTGAAGACTGTCCAGACACTGATCTATATATTTCTCGATATTGTAAGCAGGAATAATGACAGAAATCGCCCGGCTGCTCTCCCTTTCACCCACGTCTTTCATAGGTTGTGTCCTCACTTTTTCTGTATATGATAGCTGTAGTATAGCATAAACTGCATATATTTAGCAAATTCATTTCTCATATTACAATTTATTTATAAATATATAAACTATATTAAATATGTTTTATGTTTTTATATTTTCCTGACCTGTTTTACCATTTTATGATATGATACACATATTCTTAGGTAAGGAGATCACACCATGAATCACGATTCAAGAACATATCCTTTTAAATTTTCAATCATTACTGCCGTATACAATGTAGCTTCCTATCTTTCTGGAGCTGTCGAAAGTATTCTCTGTCAGGATATTGGTTTTAAAGAATCTGTTGAACTTATTCTTGTTGACGATGGATCTACAGATTCTTCCGGTGAAATCTGTGACCATTATCAGGCATTATATCCATATAATATTAAAGTGCTGCACAAACCAAACGGAGGTGCTGCTTCTGCCAGGAATGCCGGAATTGCACTTGCATCCGGAAAGTACCTGAATTTCCTGGACGGAGACGACAAACTTTCTCCAAATACGCTTTCTGCTGTATACAACTTTTTTTCCACTGTTGATGATCAGATCAGTCTTGTATCTGTTCCGATACAGTTTTTTGAAAAAAAGGAAAACGCCCATCGGCTCAACTATAAATACCGGGACGGCAAAGATCAGATCATTGATCTGAATGTCCAGTACTCCTATGTACAGATGTCTATTGCTTCTTCCTTTATAAAGCATAATGTACTTAACGATCATTCTTTTGATACTTCTCTGCGCTATGCAGAAGATGCAAAAGTGATCATGCAGCTTCTGCTCGATCACCCATACTATGGAATTGTCCCTTCCGGCTGCTATTATTATCGTTTTCGAAACACACAGAATTCTGCTCTGAATGGCACAAAACTACACAGAGAATGGTATCTTGACTGTCTGAAAAATTATCTTCAGTGGGCACTTCACTCTGCCCGCCAAAAATATGGTAAAATTCCATTTTTTGTCCAGTATAATGTCATGTATGATCTCCAGAGCCGGTTCGGCGTGCCTGAAATACCGGAATCTGTCCTGACTACGGCTGAACATCTGGAATTCCGGGCACTCCTTAAGGAACTGCTGCAATCCATCGACGATAAGATCATTCTGGAACAGAAAAATCTTTCCCGCGAACAGAAAGACTATATCATCTCTTTCAAAAAAGGAAATGGCACCCTGACGCATGCACCAGAAGATCTTTTTTTTCAGTATGGGAATTTGAAGCTTTATCCTGCCTCATCCTATCTTCTGAAATTATTTCATGCTGAAATTTCAGGAAAAGATCTGAGGATTACAGGATCTGTAAAATTCAACAGCAGATTTCCATATCCGTCTGCACTTTATGTACAGTTGCAACGCCACATGCTGAAAGCCCGTATTTTTTACTGTGACTGGTCAGCAAATACATCTTCTGATTTTGTATTTGACGGAACACTTCTGTCACAGTTTTTGGATTTCGAAGTAAAAATTCCTCTGCGCTTTCTTCATGGACAAAGTACTCTGCTGTTCTATATGGTCTGTGACAGTCAGCCTGTCAGATTCAAAAGTCTCCGTGCGGAGTCATCTTTTCCGGCTGTTACTTCTTCATCCGGAACATCCTGCCAGTTGTCCATCGTTTCGCACACATTATCTTTAAAGAAACGCAGGAGCTTCTTCTGATTGCAATATCATAATTATCGCCCGGCACAAAGTGTTATTTAAAATAACATTTTGTGCTATATTTTTTCTTGATTTCCTGTTTTTTCTATGATATTATCATCTTATCAACATATTATTGTTATTTAAGCGAACATTCTAAGGAGCATTTTCATGAAAAAATTATCAATGACTTTACTTTCAAATCTGGTATCCGATAAACGCCAGCAGAAAAATATGACTCAGCAGGATCTTTCTCTTGCTACCGGTATCAACCGCGCATTAATCTCCCGCCTTGAAAAGAAGGATTTTGTTCCATCTATCAGTCAGCTGGAAAATCTGGCCGAGGTACTTGGATTTGAACCTTCTGATGTATTTACAGAAGCTTCTTCAACCAGACTTGGCTCTCCATCTCCACTCAACATCGCAGTTGCAGGTACCGGATATGTAGGTCTTTCCATTGCCACTCTTCTTGCCCAGCATAACCATGTAACAGCCGTTGACATCATCCCGGAAAAAGTGGATCTGATCAATCAGCGCAAATCTCCTATTCAGGATGAATATATTGAGAAATACCTTGCAGAAAAAGACCTGGATCTTACCGCTACGCTGGATGGAATTTCTGCCTACAAAAATGCGGACTATGTCGTAATTGCCGCACCTACCAACTATGACAGCCAGAAAAACTATTTTGACACTTCTGCCGTAGAAGCCGTGATCGAACTGGTGCTCAAAGTTAATCCTGACGCCATCATGGTTATCAAATCCACCATCCCTGTCGGCTATACGGAATCTGTCCGCAAAAAATATCACACCTCAAAAATCATCTTCAGCCCGGAATTTCTTCGTGAATCCAAGGCTTTATACGACAACCTGTATCCAAGTCGTATCATTGTATCCACCGATCCGGAAGATCCGGCTCTTGTACAGGCTTCTCAGAACTTTGCAGCACTTCTGCAGGAGGGTGCTCTCAAGGAAAATATCGATACCTTATTTATGGGATTTACAGAAGCTGAGGCTGTCAAGCTGTTTGCCAATACTTATCTTGCGCTCCGTGTATCTTATTTCAACGAACTTGACACTTACGCTGAAATGAAGGGACTCAACACACAAGATATCATCCAGGGTGTCTGCCTTGACCCACGTATCGGTACTCACTACAATAACCCTTCCTTTGGTTACGGCGGTTATTGTCTGCCGAAGGATACGAAGCAGCTTCTCGCCAATTACAATAATGTTCCACAGAATATGATGAGCGCTATTGTCGAAAGTAATCGTACCCGTAAAGACTTCATCGCTGACCGTGTCCTCCAGAAAGCCGGTTATTACGCCTATGATGAGGGAAATACTTTCAATTCCTCCATGGAAAAGCCTGTTACCATCGGTGTTTACCGTCTGACTATGAAATCCAATTCTGATAACTTCCGTCAGTCCTCTATCCAGGGTGTCATGAAGAGAATTAAGGCGAAAGGAGCAACCGTGATCATTTATGAACCAACTCTCGAAAATGGTTCTACATTTTTCGGAAGCAAAATCGTAAACGATCTGGATGAATTCAAACAGCAGTGCGACTGTATCATCGCCAACCGTTATAATTCCTGCCTGGACGAAGTAAAGGACAAAGTCTACAGCCGGGATCTTTTCCAGAGAGACTGATAAAAAACAAAACAAATCCTGTCATCTCTAAAGCTTCAAGCTTCTGAGATGACAGGATTTTTATATATAAACCTGTAATCTTTTCTTCAGCACCTTCGTAGCCGGTCGTTCTACCAGATGATAAGTCACTATACCTGCCATTATTGTCACCAGAATTGAGACTGTAAGCGCCGGCACAGGATAATCATGAAGAAATACCGTATTTTTCCAGAGTGTCCTTTTTAATACTGCGAATACAGCTTCCTGCATAACATAAATGGAATAAGCATATCTTCCAGGAAGACCTATCATTTTGTGATCTGTCAGCTTCGAAAAAACGCCTCTTCTTGTCAGCAGACAGGCAAAAAATACCGGAAACAGAATTATCACAATAAACTGATTATCATATGCTTTTGAACTGCAAAAAAAGTCTATCAGAAGCATCGACAACGTCAGAATCTCCAATACTCTGATCAGCCAGACTTCTATACCGCCTGTCCTTTCCTGTACCTGTTTTTGTTTTTTCCATGTCGCTGTAAAATTTGCCCACTCTATCGCAAACAGATATCCAAGGCCGATCCCGGCGACTGCGCGTGCCATGCCAAGGTTGATGATTCCATGGAACATCTTACGTCCGAAACCGCCGTCCATGGCATTGATGTTGATCTCATAACCAAAATAGATCAGCATGCAGATCAGAAGCTTCATCTTTGCCGAGTTCCGAAAGCATTTATACAGCACAAAATAAAAAATCTCCACCACAAAAAATGCCGACACATACCAGTTCAGTCCCTGCCAGTCCGTCGCCAGCCCGCTGGACTGCAAAAACAACAAATCCACAAAGGACGCATAGATCGATTTTCCAAAAAACACCGCCGAGATCATGATCGAACACGCCAGCACCGGCCACAGACGGATTATCCTTCGCATGATAAATCCCTGCGTGGTCATCTCCGGATGTCTCTGTATCGTATGATAAAGAAAATATCCCGATATGATAAAGAAACACTCCACAATATACTTCGCATACTTCGACTGCTCCGCCAGCCGGATATAAAGATCCGCGTTGCCTGTATAGTCCATCATAAAAGAATGGAGCAGATGGAAATATACGATGCATATGGCAAACGCGAAGCGGAGAAATTCTATGTTGTAATATCTTTTTTCTGTATTCATCCTGTACCTCAAAAAGTCTCCCAGATCAGCTCTCTGAGAGACTTTCATATTTATGCTATTTTCGCTTTGAGTTCTTCAATCTCTTTCTGCATGTTATTGTACATTTTAAGAAGTAATGAAGTGTTGTCGTTCTCAAGTTTTGTGATTCTGTAGTACTGCTGTAACTCTTCCAGATTTCTCTCTACTTTCTGAACATCTGTTTCCAGATGCTCCTGTACTCTGTCCAGTTCATGAAGGATAAGATTTTCAGAATGAGTGAGTTTCTCGTCCATTTTCTGCATCATTCTTTCTTCCGATGCTGTTATCTTTTCATCTATCTGCTGAAGAATATTCTGTTGTCCATCTTCTAGACCTGTTACTTTGTTCTCAAGACCTGTCATCCTGTCCTCAAAGCCTGTCATCCTGTCTTCAAGACCTGTTACTTTATTCTCTAGGCCTGTCACTTTGTCTTCTAGGCCTGTTACTTTATCTTCTAGACCTGTTACTTTATCTTCTAGACCTGTTATCTTTTGTAAAATCAGTTCCAACATTTCATGTTCTGTCATTCAATCTCTCCTTATCCTGCCAATCTGCTTGATCCCGTTAAAGTTATTGTATCACGTCCAGAATGTGAAGTCTATTATAAATTGCCAAGGTTCATTGGTTGTTTATGGCTATTATTAAAAGACGTATATAAGCCATTGAAAAAATGACAAAATATAAAAAAGTTAGACACGTCATGGGCATTTTGCTCAAAATGACGTATCTAACTCTATTTGTTAGAAATTCAGTTGTTACATGAAATATTCTTTAGAACTTGCCAGCGTCAGCAGCTTCCTGTACGGCAACTGCTACAGCAACAGTCATACCAACCATCGGGTTGTTACCTGCGCCGATGAGACCCATCATTTCTACGTGAGCCGGTACGGAAGAGGACCCTGCGAACTGAGCGTCAGAATGCATACGTCCAAGTGTATCGGTCATACCGTAGGAAGCAGGACCTGCTGCCATGTTGTCTGGGTGAAGTGTACGTCCTGTACCACCGCCGGATGCAACGGAGAAGTATTTCTTTCCTTTTTCGTTGCATTCTTTCTTGTAAGTACCTGCAACCGGATGCTGGAAACGTGTCGGGTTTGTGGAGTTACCTGTGATAG
>OLSP01001180.1_pt1 | contig 24526 bp, 22 predicted proteins | sample 1672941 | NCBI WGS metagenome assembly OLSP01 (sample SAMEA3136739, study PRJEB25190) | human gut metagenome | reverse complement strand
GTTTTCGGTATTGACCGCTTCCAGGAAGTCCTTGAACTCTTCTTTGCCGTAATTGTAGCGGCTGCGGTAATAAGCGGTGATTTTAACCGAATTGCGATAGTTTTCTTCCACGTTGCGGTAAATCTCCAACGATTTCAGATAAGCGTAATAGTAATAGGCGACTTCGTTTAAGGCCTGATTCAGCGTATCTTTGAACTCAATCAGGCTGATTTGATAGTCGGCCTTGGAAATCCTGATATTATTCTTAACCCGGTTCCAGTCGAGGAACGGCAGATCCACCGACACGCTGCCGAGAATATAGGAAAAGTCAAACGTCGTCCGCGCCTTGTCGGAACCGGAAGCCAGCGCCCCGCGGAGAGAAACGTTCGGATACCAGTTTTTGTTTTCCGCCTTCAGCTCCTCGAAAGCCCCTTCCAGCCGGTATTGCGCCCCCAGCAGGTCAGGCCGGTTGGCCAGTACCGAAAGCGGCACGTCAAGCTCGGGCGCCGGGCCTTTTTGTTTCAAGATGTCGCCGAACGCGATTTCGTCCACCCCGCCCGTTACGTTAAGAATGTTCTGCAGACTGCTCACCGTTTCCTTAAACCCGGTTTCAAGATTAAGCAGTTTGTTTTTTTCCGACAGCAGGCTTTGTTTGGATTGCAGATATTCCACATTGTCGGTTTTGCCGCTTGCATACTTCTGCCCGGTGATTTTCTGAATATCCTCATAAGATTTTATGTTCCGCCGGGTCAGCTCGATTGAGTTTTGCAGATATTCAAGGTTAAAATAAAGGTCAATCACGCTGTTGATCAGGGTCAGCCGCGCCGCTTCCCTGTCCATTACCGTCGCTTTGTAGGCAAACTCCTGCGCCGTCTGCCGGTTTCTGATTTTGCCGTAGAGGTCGGCCTCGTAACTCAGCCCCAGATCGCCGGAAAAACTGTCGGTAAAATCATCGCCGGTATGGATCTTGCGCTGTGAAGAAGCGGAAAGCTCGCCCGAAAGGGTGGGAAACAGATCGGCCGTCGCCAGCCCCAGGCCGGCCAGTTCCTTCTCTACGTTAAACGCCGCTTTCAGATAATCCGGATTATTGGCCAACGCCGTTTCGATCAGGTTGTTCAGTTCCGGATCGTTATATTGCCGCCACCAGTTTCCGTCAGCCTTGTAAAGGTTTTTCACGGTTTCGGCATATTGCAGTTCATCCGCCAGCAAACGCGGTTCCGGCCCGACCGACGCACAGCCGGAAAGCAGCGCCAGACTGACGCCAAAAAACAATTTTACGGTTCGACAGTGTTTCATCTCATTCACTCGCTAATGCATCAATAGGGTTGAGGTTGGAGGCGTTTTTGGCCGGCATATAGCCGAAAATGATGCCGATCGCGGTCGAACAGACCAGCGCCAGCACGATCGACGCGGTGGAAAAGATCATGCCGAAGTTTTCTGAAAAGGTGTTGAACAGAAAACCGATCAGCATCGACAGCGTCACGCCCATAAATCCGCCCACCAGGCAGATCAGAATCGCCTCGATCAGAAACTGCTGGAGAATGTCCGCCTGCTTGGCGCCGATCGCCATGCGGATGCCGATTTCCCGCGTCCGTTCGGTCACCGAAACCAGCATGATGTTCATTACCCCGATGCCGCCCACAATCAGCGATATGACGGCAATGCTGGCAATCAGGAATTTCATTGTGTCGGTCGCGCTCTGCACCGTCTGTTTGATACTGTCGGTGTTGATCATGAAAAAGTCCTTCTTGCCGTGCAGCGAAGTCAGAATATGTTCGATTCCCTCTTCCGCCACCTGCGAATTGACATGGTCGGAAACTTTCACCGTAATCGAATTGATGTCGCTGCTGCCGTTGACCCGGTACATGGCGGTGGTATAGGGGACCCAGATGTTCATCGTTTCCGACGACGGCCCGGGGCTGCTGTCCTTTTCCGTCACCCCGATCACCGTCAGCGGCTTCTTGTTGAAGATAATAACTTTGCCGAGCGGGTTGGGATCGTTTTCAAACATCTCGTTTAAGGTGTTGTCGTCAATAACCACCACCGAAGCCATCCGGTCCACTTCCTCGTCGGTAAATATACGCCCCTGCGCAATCTTGCGCCCCTTAACGTCAAAATAGGTTGAGCCGAGGCCCCTCAGCTGCGCGGTCAGCGAATAGTTGCGGTAAACCAGCGTGCCGCTGGCGGAAACGTTCGGCGTCGAATTGTCCCCATTGTGAAATACATCGGAAAGAGCCAATATAACTTTACCGTTCCGGAGGACGTGGTTTTCAAAGAGGTACACTGGTATCTTATGACTGCGGATAATTATCATAGTAAGCCCCAGAGAGAGGAGTTTTTTGTAGATTCCGGATATTATAAATTTCATGAGATCTATCATCTGCTGAGGTTTTCAAACGAGAAGCAGATCGTAGAGCGTGCTTATCAGGAATATCTGGAGATGAGAAGCAATGGACTTTGGGGAAAACAGCATAAGTATTATTAACGAGAGAACAGGGCTGTGTTTTTTTGCAACGCAGCCCGGTTTAAATTTTGGAGAAAATGGAAATACTGTAACTGAAGTGTTATAGAAACGGGAGAGGGTGTAAGATGCTGAAATGGCAGGAGAATTTTCTTGCAGGGGAATCTGTAAAGGATCCTGAGAAGATAAAAAAGAAACTGAACAGCGGAAAACCGGTTCTGGGCATTTATCTCCTTACTCTGTCAGAGAATCCTGTGAATCTGATGGATATTATTCCTGCAACAATGCTGATACAGAAGAGCTTTTATGGAATCTGTCCGAAGATCATAGGAATGGCGAAGGGCAAAGAGGAAGCCCTGGAGATGGTGCGAAGTCTGATCGATGAAATGTACAGGGAAACGGGAACCTTCGCAACAGCTGAATATATAGAAAACAGGTGAGAATATGTTACATATTTTATGGCTGATCCTTAAATTTATACTGATCATCCTGGGAATTCTGCTGGGCCTTCTTTTACTGGCAGTTCTTCTTGTACTGTTCTGTCCTGTAAGATATAAGGCATCAGCTGTCAAGGCAGAAGGTGGCTGGAAACAGACAGAGGGAGAGGGTATCGTAAGCTGGCTGTTTCATGGGATTTCGCTGAGGGCGGAATGGAAAGATCAGCAGATGGAGATATCCTTTCATCTGTTTGGAATTCCCGTAGACAAGTTGTTGAAAAAACGGCAGGAGAAGAGGGCTGTAACAAAGAAATCCGGCGCAGAAAAGGTATCTGTATCCGGCATAGACGGAAACAGGGAAGAAGAGCATAAAAAATCAGTGGTTGATCACCCGAAATCAGAGAATATGGAGACTGAGGATCTGAAAACAGACAGAAATTCAGCTTCAGATACATCTGCTGATACAGAGAGGATCAGAAACAGTCAGATATCCGGACAGCAGGAACTGAATGCAGATGATACAGATCGGAATAGTCTAAAGAAGAGGCAGTTTTTTATAAAAAGGATTTATGACCGGATCCGAAATATATTTCAGTTGATTCGTACAAAACTGCAAAATATCCGCAGGACATTCGGGAAGATTAAGAAGAATGTGTCCTGGTGGAAGGCGTTTATAGAACATCCCAGAGTGACAGCTGCCAGAAAACTTGTATGGAAACATGGAAAATTTTTGCTTAAGCATATTTTTCCTACAAGGATAGAAGGGCAGGTTACTTTTTCTTTTGAAGATCCGGCGCTGACAGGTGCGGCACTTGCTGTACTTGGGATGACAATTCCTTTTCACAAAAACTGTATACAGATCAATCCCCGTTTTGACAGTGAGAATTATCTGTATGGAAACATCAGGGCAAAAGGCAGGATCTACGGATTTGTTCCTGTGCGGGCAGCAGTGAGTATTTATTTCAATAAAAATATAAAATACGTTATAAAACGTTGGAAAACCAGGAGGGCATGACCATGGCAAATGAAAACAATTTTAAAGAAACCGTAAATTCATTATTCAAGGGAATGGACAGTTTTATTTCTGCGAAAACAGTGGTAGGAGAGGCAATCCATGTAGGCGATACGATCATTCTTCCTCTGATGGATGTATCTTTCGGTGTAGGTGCCGGTGCTTTTTCAGGAGAGAAGAAGGATAACGGCGGCGGCGGAATGGCAGGAAAGATGACTCCCTGTGCAGTGCTTGTGATCCAGAATGGAACAACAAAGCTGGTCAATGTGAAAAATCAGGATGGTCTCACCAAGATCCTTGATATGGTTCCGGATTTTGTAGACCGTTTTACCTCCGGAAAAGGTGACGAAGAATCTGTCGGCGAATCAGAAAAATAATTTTTGCATAGACTATAGCAAACCGATGAAAAAGGTGCAGAAGAATTGGAAAAGCTGTTCGGCTTTATGCTGTTTTTCATAGGGATTGGGATGATAATCGGGATGCTGATCGCAGAAAATGTGGTTCTGGTGGTTTCGGCCGGAGTTTTCCTGTTGTTGGGATATCATCTTTTCTGTCATTAACTTTACAGAAGATTGCGAATATCCCGTTTGACATATGAAATAAAAAAAGACTGTCAGCTCAGGCAGAATATTCGGTAAAGAATATCTGAACAGAGGGACAGTCTTTTTTGCAAAAAAAATACCCCTGTTACAACAGGGGTAATGGTGTTATTATGCTCTTTCTACTTTACCGGATCTTAAGCAAGAAGTACATACATATGTCTTTCTAGCTCCACCCTCAGCAGTCTTGATTTTAACGGATTTTACGTTAGATTTCCACATTTTATTGGATCTTCTATGTGAATGACTTACATTATTTCCGAAATGAGCAGCTTTCTCACAGATTGCACATTTAGCCATGATAGCACCTCCTTGACGCTTTATTGTTACTGTCGTGCTGTGTGCATAGCGTCTGAACAGTAACCTTGTGTTCAACAGATTACATTGTAACAGATGAATTGTGCTTTTGCAAGCAAAAAAAGGAAAAAACTCAAAAATTATATTTCTTTTTCTGTGAAAAGAGGTTATAATACACTTACATACAATAATGAGCATTGGAGGTAACCATATGAATGGACGTATAGATTCCGGATTAGGTCAGATCATAATTGACACAGATGTAATCGCAACCTACGCAGGAAGCGTTGCTGTAGAATGTTTTGGTATCGTAGGCATGGCTGCAGTCAGTATGAAGGACGGACTGGTAAAGCTTCTTGGAAAGAACAGCCTGAAACATGGCATCAGCGTCAGAATTACAGAGGACAATAAAATCCGCCTGAATTTCCATGTTATTGTGGCATATGGCGTGAACATAAGTACAATTGCAGACAACCTTGTCAGCAATGTCAAATATAAAGTCGAGGCCTTTACAGGAATGGAGATTGATAAGATCGATATTTATGTAGAAGGTGTACGCGCAATTGATTAGGATAGAGGAGGAACTTGTGGTGAATAACAAAACCATAGATGCCAGAATACTTTCCAGGATGTTTCTTGCAGGAGCCAAGAATCTGGAAGCTAAAAAAGAATGGATCAACGAACTGAACGTATTTCCGGTACCGGATGGAGATACAGGAACCAATATGACAATGACGATCATGGCAGCAGCAGCAGAAGTAGGTTCTCTGGGAGAGCCTGACATGGAGTCACTGGCCAAGGCGATTTCTTCCGGTTCTCTGCGCGGTGCAAGAGGTAACTCAGGTGTTATTCTTTCTCAGCTTCTGCGTGGTTTTACCAGAAGTGTTAAGAACAGTAAGGAACTGGATGCCATTGATATCGCGGCAGCCATGGAAAAAGGTGTGGAGACTGCATATAAGGCAGTCATGAAACCGAAGGAAGGAACAATCCTTACTGTTGCAAGAGAGGCTGCTGCCAAGGCTGTAGAGCTTGCGGAGACAGCAGAGGATCTGGATACATTTTTCCAGAGCGTGATCGCTCATGCGGAGGAAACTCTGGCAAAGACACCGGAGATGCTGCCGGTTCTGAAAGAAGCAGGAGTAGTGGATTCCGGTGGACAGGGACTTCTGGAAGTATACCATGGTGCATATGATGGTTTCCTTGGCAAAGAGATTGATTATACACAGTTTGACAAGGCAAAAGGTCCTGCTGTGACTAAGATCGATGCACAGACAGAGGCTGATATTAAATTTGGTTATTGTACAGAGTTTATTATTCTTCTGAACCAGCCGATGTCCGAGGAGACAGAGCATGAATTTAAGAAATTCCTGATGTCCCTTGGTGATTCTATTGTGCTTGTTGCAGATGACGAGATCGTGAAGGTTCATGTTCATACCAATCATCCTGGACAGGCTATTGAGAAAGCCCTTACCTTTGGTGCACTTTCACGTATGAAGATCGACAATATGCGTGAGGAGCATCAGGAGAAGCTTATAAAGGATGCCGAGAAAATAGCGAAAGAACAGGCAGAACAGGAAGAAAAAGAAGAAGCAGCACAGCCACCGAAGGAAGTTGGCTTTATTTCCGTATCTGTGGGAAAGGGAATGACAGAGATCTTTAAGGAACTGGGTGTGGATTACCTGATCGAGGGCGGTCAGACAATGAACCCGAGTACAGAGGATATGCTCAATGCCATTGCAAAAGTAAATGCAAAGACTATTTATATTTTCCCGAACAATAAGAATATTGTTCTTGCTGCAAACCAGGCAAGGGATCTTACTGAGGATAAAGAGATCGTGGTTGTGCCGACTAAGACCATTCCGCAGGGAATTACTGCCATGATCAGTTATGTGCCCGAGAAGAACAGTGCGGAGAATACTGAGGCTATGCTTCAGGCAATCGAACATGTGAAGACCGGACAGATCACGTATGCTGTGCGTGATACAAGGATTGATGATAAGGAGATCCATGAGGGGGATATGATGGGTATCGGTGATCATGGAATCCTGGCTGTTGGCAAGGACCGCATGGAAGTTGCCAAGGAGACAGTTGCCCAGATGGTGGATGATGAGTCTGAGGTGATCAGTATTTATTATGGTGCTGATACTGAGGAGGCTGAAGCTGAGGAGCTGGCAACGGCTCTGGAGGAGGCTTGTCCGGATTGTGATGTGGAACTGAATGCGGGTGGACAGCCGATTTATTATTATGTTATTTCTGTAGAGTAGGATAATAGAGTTTTTGAGAGAGATAAACGAATAGTTCATGTGATGAAAACGGGTATAGGCCATTGTTGAGGGTGGGTATATCCGTTTTCGTATTATAAAAGGGGACGGCAGGAAAATATTTGTGTCAGGATGCGGTTTCGGCATCTAAGAGATACCTGCAAATGCATCCTGACACAAATATTTTCCTGCCTGAGATTTGGATAGTGGAAGTTTATTGTCGGCAGATTATTGTGATTGAAGAATGAGGGTTGCTTGATTTGGTTATTTTTTGCAGGGATAAGATAGATAATTTTTACTGGCTGTAAGGGATATTCATAATTATATTGTAGTAGAAAGGAATCGGTGGTATATGTCAACATCTTTGCGTACTTTGAAGGGCGTGGGGGAGAAAACGGAAAAGTTATTTGCGAAAATAGGAGTTACGGATAGGGAATCTCTTCTGAGTTATTATCCACGTAATTATGATGCGTATGAGGAGCCTGTTGAGATCCGGTCTCTGGAAGAGGGAGCTGTTGTGGCGATTTCTGTAGCGGTTATAACGGGTGTGTATGTGAATCAGGTGCGGAATCTTCAGGTGATCACGACCACTGTGGCAGATCTTACGGGGAAAATTTCTGTTACGTGGTTTAATGCACCGTATCTGCGCTCTGCAGTCAGGAAAGGCAGCAGGTTTGTTCTGCGGGGGCGTGTCGTCAGGAAGCAGGGGAAGCTGCAGATGGAGCACCCTGAGATTTTTACGCCTGCGGCTTATGAGGAGATTCTGCACAGTCTTCAGCCGATTTATGGACTGACTGCGGGGCTTTCTAATAAGACAATCGTGAAGCTGATCCATCAGGTGCTTGATGAGCAGAAGCTTCAGGCAGAGTATCTGGCAGATGAGTATAAGGAGAGGTATCACCTGGCAGACAGGAATTTTGCGATTCCTGCGATTCATTTTCCCAAAAATATGCAGGAGCTGTTAGCTGCAAGGAGAAGGTTGGTGTTTGACGAGTTTCTTCTTTTTATTCTTGCTGTGCAGTCTTTGAAGGAGAAGACGGAGGAAGCACCGAATGCGTTTCCCATGCATCCGGTGTGGACGACAGAGCAGATTATTGAAAGTCTGCCCTATGATCTGACAAAGGCGCAGTTGAATGTGTGGCATGAGATTGAGAGGGATTTAAGCGGCCAGGCTCTGATGTCCAGACTGGTTCAGGGAGATGTAGGAAGTGGTAAGACGATCCTTGCGTTTCTTGCAATGATCATGACTGTGGAGAATGGATATCAGGCAGTGCTTATGGCACCTACGGAGGTTCTTGCAAGGCAGCATTTTCAGGCAATGGAGAAGTTGCTGCAGGAACAGAATATTGATTTTGGGCATCCGGTTTTGCTGACAGGATCAGATACCGCAAAGGAGAAAAGGGAAAAATATGTGCTGATCGCGTCAAAAGAGGCTAACCTGGTGATAGGAACGCATGCGCTGATTCAGGAAAAAGTGCAGTACAATAATCTTGGACTGGTTATTACAGATGAGCAGCATCGTTTTGGTGTGAAACAGAGGGAAGCACTGACTACTATGGGAAACCCGCCTAATGTGTTGGTGATGAGTGCTACACCGATTCCAAGGACGCTGGCGATCATTATATACGGGGATCTGGATATTTCAGTAATTGATGAACTTCCTGCGCAGAGACTTCCCATTAAAAATTGTGTGGTGGATACTTCTTATAGGCCGAAGGCTTATTCCTTTATGGAGAAGCAGATCCGTCAGGGACGGCAGGTTTATGTGATCTGTCCAATGGTGGAGGAGAGCGAAGGGATGGATGGGGAAAATGTGCTGGATTATACCCTGAAGCTTCGCAATGTTTTTTCGCCAGATATAAAGATTGCTTCTCTTCATGGAAAGATGAAAGCGAAAGAGAAGAATGTGATCATGGAGGCTTTTGCCACAGGGGAAATTCAGATCCTGGTATCTACTACTGTAGTTGAGGTAGGAGTGAATGTGCCTAATGCTACAGTGATGATGGTGGAGAATGCCGAGCGTTTCGGGCTGGCACAGCTTCATCAGCTTCGCGGGCGTGTCGGTAGAGGGGAATATCAGTCATATTGTATTTTTATGCAGGGAAATGGTGTAAAGGAAATTTCTAAACGTCTGCAGATCCTGAACAAATCCAATGATGGATTTTATATTGCAGGAGAGGATTTGAAGCTTCGCGGTCCTGGTGATCTTTTTGGAATCCGCCAGAGTGGTCTGCTGGAATTTAAACTGGGGGACATCTATCAGGATGCGGATATCCTGAAAGCTGCCAGTGAAACGGCTTCGGAGATTCTGTCCCTTGACGGGGATTTAAGCCTTCCGCAGAATGAGGAACTTCAGAGGAGACTTTCGGCATATATGAAGGAAGATCTGCAGAATCTTGGACTATAGAAAATGACGGATACAGAGTAAAAAATAATACTGTTCATAAGATGCCTAAATTATAAAAACAGAAAAACATTGCAAAAGCAGAAGATTCGTAGTATTCTATTTTCATAAAAGAATGTTACTGTTTATCATATTTTCGGTAACATAAGAATACCTGTAACTGTACAAAACTGAGCAGTTACGAATACTTATACCTTGTAAGGAGGCTAATCATATGGCAACAAAAGCAACTACAGCAGATCTCAACACATCCACTGCGAAGACAACCGAAGTTAAAGAGGCTCCTGCAAAGACAACTGCTGAAGAAGTAGCTGTAAATAAAGAAGCAAACAAGAAAGAAACTGCTGAAACAGAGACTGTAAAGAAAGAAACAACAGCAAAGAAACCGGCAGCAAGAAGAACAAGAAAGACTGCAGAAAAGAAATCAGCAGAAGCAGAGAAAGAAACCGAGAAGAAAGAAACAGCTAAAGCAGCAGACACTGTAGAAAAGAAACCGGCAGAAACAGAGAAAGAAGCCGAGAAAAAAGAGACAGCTAAAACAACAAAGACTGCTGCAAAACCAACAAAAACAACGAAAAGAACTACAAAGAAGGCTCCTGCTAAGACAGCTGAGAAACCGGCTGAAGAGACAGCTGCCGAGAAGAAAACAACAAGAAGAACCACTAAGAAAGAAGCAACAGCAGAAGTATATATTCAGTTCATGGGCAGAGAAGTATATACAAAAAATATTTTAAGTAATGTCAGAAGAATCTGGACAGACGAACTGGGTAAAAAGGAGAAAGATCTCAAAGATATTAAGATTTATATCAAACCTGAAGAGAACAAAGCATATTATGTAATTAACGGTGATATTACAGGTTCTGTGTGGATCTGACATATAAAAGATAAGAACAATTTTCAAATCTCATGGCAATCACATAAATCAGTTACTTGAGAATGATCAGAATAATAAGTAATGAAGTAATCACAGACAGGTTTAATGACCTGTCAGGTTAAGACATTGAGAAACTCAGATGATAACATAAATTCATCTGAGTTTTTTGTGCTTTCGTTTATAAAAAAATTGAGACATACCTGCTACTTGACAAAAATTATCAGTTAGTATAAGCTATCTGCATAAGGTTATTGAGAAAAATCGGCTATAGCAATCCTCGTAAATAATGCATTTAAGACAGTTCAGCAGGGTTTCACACTCTGATGGGCTGGATTAAGATGCATTATTTACGAGGATTGCTATAATAACGACGATGATAACCAAATACAAATACAAAAGGTGAGCGACTGAAAATGACATTAAAAGATTTGGAAATCGGAAAAAGTGCTGTGATCACGTCGGTTGGCGGCAAGGGTGCCCTGCGTCAGCATTTCCTGGATATGGGTATGATTCCGGGAGCTGAGGTCACAGTCGTGAAGTTTGCACCCATGGGAGATCCCATGGAATTGCAGGTACATGGATATGAACTGACATTAAGACTTGCGGAAGCAGAGCAGATAGAAATCGAACAGATCCCGAAGCGAAGCAGAAGTCACGTCGGAATAGAGGCTGTAAGCGACCTGGCACATCCGGGACTTGGAGAGGATGGAAAGTATCATTCCAGAGAAGATGAACATCCACTGCCTGAGGGAACTACACTGACGTACGCATTGGTGGGAAATCAGAACTGTGGAAAAACTACACTGTTTAACCAACTGACAGGTTCCAGTCAACATGTGGGAAACTTTCCAGGAGTAACGGTGGATCGTAAGACCGGTTCGATTAAAGGCCATCCGGATACAGAAATCACAGACCTTCCGGGAATTTATTCCATGTCCCCTTACAGCAGTGAGGAGATTGTCTCCAGAAATTTTGTCCTGGATGAGAAACCAAGTGCGATCATCAACATTGTGGATGCTACCAATATTGAGAGAAACCTGTATCTGACCATGCAGCTTCTGGAGATGGATATTCCTATGGTAGTTGCAATGAACATGATGGATGAAGTGCTGGGAAATCAGGGTTCTATAGATGTAAATAAGATGGAATCGCTGCTTGGAGTACCTGTAATCCCTATTTCCGCAGCAAAGAATGAAGGGGTTGATGAGCTGGTTGACCATGCGTTACATATAGCGAAATATCAGGAACATCCGCTGCGTCAGGATTTCTGTGATAAGAGTGACCATGACGGTGCAGTACACCGCTGTATTCATGCGGTCATGCACCTGATTGAGGATCATGCGGCGCAGGCTGATATTCCTACCCGTTTTGCAGCAACCAAGGCAATCGAGGGAGATCCGCTGATTCTTGAGAAGCTGAAGCTGGACACAAATGAGACGGAGATGCTGGAGCATATCGTACAGCAGATGGAAACAGAGCGTCAGGTTGACAGAAGCGCTGCGATTGCAGATATGCGTTTTGACTTTATTGAGCGTTTGTGTGAACAGACAGTTGTAAAGCCAAAAGAGAGTAAGGAGAGAATCAGAAGTGAGAAAATTGATAAAGTCCTTACAGGAAAATATACCGCGATTCCCTGTTTCATCGGAATCATGGTACTGGTATTTTATCTTACCTTTAATGTGATCGGAGCGTGGCTTCAGGGGCTTCTGGAGATTGGAATTGATAAGGTTTCTGCGCTGGTAGAAGTAGCACTGACAGCAGCAAATGTAAACAGTGCCATGCATAGCCTGGTCATTGACGGTATTTTTACAGGTGTGGGAAGTGTACTCAGTTTTCTGCCGATTATCGTAACCCTGTTTTTCTTCCTGTCTCTTATGGAAGACAGCGGATACGTTGCACGTGTTGCTTTTGTGATGGACAAACTTCTGCGTAAGATCGGCCTTTCAGGAAGAAGCATTGTGCCAATGCTGATTGGATTCGGATGTACGGTTCCGGCTGTTATGGCCACACGTACACTTACAAGTGAGCGTGACAGAAAGATGACGATTTTGCTGACTCCATTTATGAGCTGTACTGCGAAGCTGCCGATTTATTCTTTCTTTGTAAGTGCTTTTTTCCCGAAGAAGGGCGGATTTATTATGGCAGGTCTTTACCTGCTTGGAATTTTGGTGGGAATCCTGGCGGCATTTTTGTATAACAGAACTCTTTTCAAGGGAGATCCCGTACCGTTTGTCATGGAACTTCCCAATTACCGGCTGCCGGGAGCAAGGAATGTAGGTCAGCTTTTGTGGGAAAAAGCAAAAGATTTCCTGCAGAGAGCGTTTTCTATTATCCTGCTTGCATCAATGATAATCTGGTTCCTGCAGAGCTTTGATCTGCATTTAAATCTTGTAAAAGATTCTGCAGACAGTATTCTGGCAATGGTGGCGGGAGTCCTGGCACCTATATTTAAACCGATCGGACTGGGAGACTGGAGAATCTGTACAGCGCTTATCAGCGGATTTATGGCAAAAGAGAGCGTGGTATCTACTCTGGAAGTACTTTTCAGTGGAAATATTGCCTCTGTACTGACTCCGCTGGCAGCAGCATCCCTGCTGGTATTCAGTTTGCTCTATACACCATGTGTGGCGGCTATCGCTTCGATCAAACGTGAAATGGGCAGCAAATGGGCTGTTGGTGTTGTGGTATGGCAGTGTGTGATTGCCTGGGTGGCTGCACTGATCGTACATCTGATAGGGATGATCTGATTTTATTAATTCGCTTTTATAGAAAAACCGATGGATTTGACTGTTTTCAGTCATCACCATCGGTTTTTTTCAGTTCCTCAACTGAGAGACTTTTATCTGATTAGTACTGTCCGCCCTGGGAACCACTGGACATCTGTCTTTCCTGGGCTTCGATCATCTTTTTCATAATAATATCAGAACAACTTTCCCTGAATTTCCAGTTTGATGGGAGATAATCTGATTTTCTGGCAGAAAATTATATTACTATTTTTGATATGACAATCTCTTTATGGGTTTCATTATAGTACAGAAACCCTGAAAAAACTATAGAAATCTTACGAAATTGCTATAGTTTTTTAAAAAGAGACAGAAAAGAGACCAAAAGAGACAAGTGGTCTTTTTTGTCTCTTTTGGTTCTATAGCAATTCCGCAAAATAATGCAATCTGTAATGAATTTTGGTTACTGTTCACACATCACTATTCCGCGAGGTGTTTTGGCATGAATATGCTAAAATCCCGAGACATACAAGCCAAAATTCCATTGCCGTAGGCAATCTGGAATTTTGGCTTGTATGTGCCCACAACTTGCTATCTGATCTGTTAGATGATAAAATTAAAATATAACAGGGAAGTGATATACGAAGGAGGTAGGAATGACAGAGTTTAATTTTGATACTGTTTTTGATGAAACCATGCAGACGCACAATCTGGACACTGTAGTGATTCTGGGACACTTAAATCCGGATGGCGATGCTGCCGGATCGGTGATGAGCCTTGCGCACTATATCCATGTCAATTATCCACAATACAGGGTGTTTCCATATCTTGCAAAAACGCTGGAGCGCGGCCCGAAAAAAATGGTTGTGGAAGATAAGACATTTGTTCCTTTTGAGATGCCGGACATATCCGGAAAACAATATTGTGTCATAGTCTGTGATAATGCAACTCTGGAGCGTATGATCGGATTGGAATATTACCAAAATGCCGCTGTCAGCATTGTTATTGATCATCACGCTTCCAATGAAGGATACGGAGATGTGAACTGGACAAAGGTTTCTGAGGCGTGTGCGGAAAATGTATACCATATGCTTTCTTCCGAACTGCTTCTAAATGCAGCCCAAAAGGAAGCGTATCCCAATGCCGCAGATTATATTTACCTTGGCATCCTGCATGATACCGGAGGACTGGCAAGGGCAAACCAGGGTATTTTTCAGGCAGTAGCTGATCTGATGGCTATGGGAGTTGACCATGGCAGGATTATGAAAACCTTACACAGTGATACTCTGGACATTCTGTACAAAAGAGCCGATATTCTTCATGGAGCAGTACGTGCGATGGATGGCCGGGTTGCTTATGTCATTATGGGACAGAAGGAAATTGCCGAAAAAGATATCACATACGAAGACATCCACTGTATCAGCACGATTCTGCGTGATTGCGACGATATTGAACTTGGTTTTACCATGTATGAGGAAGAAGAAAACGGGTGGAGATGTTCTTTCCGTTCAGACGGGAAATGGATCAATGTTAATGAACTGTTGAAACCTTTTGGCGGTGGAGGACATATCTCCGCAGCAGGATTAAAATATCGGACCGATAATGTAGAAGAATTAAAGAAACAGATTCTGGACAGAGTAGCAGAGATGAAAAATAAACAGTAATCTATAAATGAGCAAATAAAAAAATTGAAGAAAATTATAAAATTGAAAAGAAATCTAAATACTTGTTGAAATTGTTATTGAGGGAAGGAAGAGGAGAGTTTGTATGGGAAAGATAATCGAAGGTCTCTGGGATTGCCCGTTTTGTGGGAATAAAAGGATTAGAGCCGGTCAAAAAACCTGTCCCGATTGTGGGCATCCGCAGGACGAAAATACAAAATTCTATATGCCGGATGAAATTAAATATGTTTCTGAGGAGGAAGCAGAAAAGATCAGCCGTAATCCGGACTGGCAGTGCAGCTTTTGCGGCAGTCTTAACAGCGACGATCTGAATGTCTGCAAAAACTGTGGTGCCACAAAAGAAGATTCGGAGAGAAACTACTTCGAAATGAGGCAGCAGGAAGAGGAAAAGATGGGAATCTTCGCAGCAATCATTTTTGGCATGATGTCATGCCTGGCACCGAAAATCAAAAACGTAACGATTGATGACTTGGATTGGGAAAGAACCATTGACATTGAAGAGGTTGTAACTCACAATGAAAGTGACTGGTCGCTGCCCGATGATGCAAGGCTGCAATATACAAAAAGTGAAATTCAATCCTACAAAGACGTTCTCGACCATTACGAGACAGTTACAGAAACCAAAACACGCAGCGTCATAGACCACTACGAAGAGAAGAGTTCTTATGTTGATCTTGGAAATGGATAGATGCTGCTGGATTCGCAGAGATTAATCAAAAATAAGACATAGATATACCCGGAGGGATACTTCGAACCTTTATTAAATAAGGAGATTCATAGTTTTGGCATGAGTCGCCTTGTTTAATGCTTTTCTCATGTTATACTGTCAATGTGGGAGGTGTAAAGCGTGGATGAATATATGAGAAAATTGAAGCGGCAGCTCTTATTTGAAGGCTCTTGCGTTACGAGCAGATGCGGCCGGGGTGGCGGTGTTTACGAGTATGTACAGTGCGAATTTGCTTATAATGAGGGCAGGTTAGACGGCGGCGAGCTGTCAAAACGTAACATAATCAGTATGTTTGAGAGCGGGCTTATATATGCAAACGAAGGCGAGACGATGTTTCGCGCTGAGGATATCATAAATACAGACAGGCACTTTGCGGCACTGCAGTATGCGATTACAGAGTGTATACATAGTCTGTCTGGCGGAGATATACAGGAGATACAGAGGCGGCTTGGAACGGGGCAGAACATACCGGGCGATATAGAGGAACAACCCAAAACGCTTAGAGACATCGCAGCGTTCCATATAGAACAGATTAAAATCGGCGGTGACGCAAAGGTAGCCCGCATCATTGCATTTGTGCAATGCCTGCAGGCAGATATTGCTCCGTTTATTATACATGCGGAGAATAAAGAGGAGTACGAAGGGCGACTAGACAGCCCGGCACGACTGGAGCAGCTTTTCAGGGTAGAGCAGCGGCGGTTCTACAGAGAGACAGAACCAATGGTGGTTGATCAAGTATAAGAGATATTGCGGCGGGGAAACCCGTCGCTTTTCTGCTCCACTAACTCAGCATTATAGAAAGAGAAGATTGTTTTTCCGCGGAGAAAAGATATTATAATTTTGCGCAGACAAGCTCATAAACTGTCTTCAGAAGTTCGTCTCCCCTGCGGCATTCTGAAACAAACGAAACGACTGCGTTTTTTTTCGGAAGGATCATAGATATCTGGGAGTATTTTCCGTCCGCCCGGAAAGAATTATATTCACCACGCCAGAAAAGATAACCATAGTATCCAACATCAGCTGCCTTTGTACTTTCTTCTATCCAATTCTCAGACAGTATCTGTTTTCCATTCCACTTGCCTTTGTTAAGATAAAACAGTCCAAATTTGTGAAGTTCAGAAAGGGTCAGAAATAATCCGCCGGCTCCAAAACTGTTTCCAAGTGGATCAGTCTCCCATGTAGGACGTTTTATTCCAAGTTTGGAAAAAAGTCTGGGTGTAAGGTAAGAAACCAGATCGCAGCCGGAGCGTCTTTGTACAAGAATGCCTGCCAGATAGGGGCCAACGTTATTATACACAAAATGTGTACCCGGCTTATACTTAAAGGGAATAGCCAGAGACATTTTTACCCAGTTATCTTCTTCATATAAAGGTCGTTGTTCTCCCATCAGACTGCCCTTCTCCTGTCCAAGGCACATGGTAAGAAGATCACGAACAGTTGCTTCTTTCAGGTTCTCATCTATACACTCCGGCAAGTCACCTGAAAATGCTTCTGTTAGTTTTTCATTAAGATCGATCAGCCCTTCCTGAACAGCAAAGCCAACTGCACAGGATGTGAAACTCTTTGTTGCAGAATAAATATTCCTTCTGCATTCCGGTTCGCTGTACCACTCTGCTGCAAGTTCATTATCTTTTGAAATTTTGATTCCAAGAACATTATATTCTTTTGCTTTCTTAACAAAATCTGAAATATCCATAATATTTACACCCTTCTTGTCCTTAAATGTATTTTATTACTTTTATATTAACACAAAAATGGTGGATAAACCAGTTATTGCAGAAGGTGGTATATTACTATATTTCATCTTTAGACAAATTTCAATATTAAATATTGATTTTGTCTTTTTGTTATACCCGAATTTCAGCAAGACATTGCATCTTAATCCCTCAATATTCCCTTTTTTATCATAATTAAATCCTTCTGCTGATATTTTCATCAATGCAGTATTGGCAAATTGCTTAAGTTAATGACATTGTGTATGAACAGTAACAAAAATGTCATCAATTTTTTCGATAAAAATATATATCTTTGTCTTGCCTTGTCAATGTGTGGTATATTTAAGACAGCAAAATACAGAAAGGAGAAAGTCATGGGAAACGAAGCAGGGGAATGGATCATTCATGGAGTAACATGGGATGATCCGAAATGCATCCACGATGTGGATGAAGCAGTCGAATATATCAACCGGGTTGGTTTTCTTCCTCTTTTTAAGAACGAAATTCCGGGGTTTTCTCTGGAGGAACGGACAGTGGCAGAATATTGGTGGTCTGATGATCCGGTGAGGGATCCGTGGAGATGGAGGATTGCCATTGCAAAAAAGCATGATGTTCTTTACGGGAAATTTTTTGCCAAAAAAGCCGGGTTTATTTCCAAAAAATGGCTGCCGGTATTTGCCAACTACCGCAGGGACGGCTATGATTTTGATGCTCTGTTTGAGGATGAAAAAGCACCGATTAAACATAAGAATATTATGGATCATTTTATGGAAAATGATGCAGAAATCTACTCCTACGAATTGAAAAAATTGGCTGGATTTGGAAAAGATGGCGAAAAGGGATTTGACGGAGCCATTACCAGCCTTATGATGCAGACATATCTGTGTAACTGCGACTTTCGGAAAAGGATCAATCAAAAAGGCGTGGAGTACGGCTGGGATGTGGCTGTGTATTCTTCTCCGGAACACATTTATGGATATGACCATGTTACTTCCTGTTATAAGGAAGATCCGCGGACATCCTGGGGAAAAATTGTTGATCATATGAAACAGCTTTATCCAGAAGCCGCGGATACGCAGATAAGAAAGATTCTAAAATAGGAGAAAATATGTGCAGCAGATATTATATAGATCCCGATATGATGGAGGAGATTTCCAGAGTGGTACAGAACATAGATGGGAGGATCCGGCTGACACAAGGAGATATCCGTCCGACCGATGTCGCACCGGTCATTGGACAGTCAGAACATGGACTGGAACTGGGTATGTGCAGATGGGGATATCGAGCAGGAGAATATACGCAATTTGGGGTGAATGCAATTTATAGAAGGCGATGATTACCAAATCCGAAAGAATACAAGTTTTTTATATCAAATAATGCAATTGTAAAAAGAATAAGAAATGAGCAGCAAGTTTTTTGTCATTCAGCATATCTTTAACAGATTTTCAAAGGAGAAAATATTATTTTCAGACATCAGTTCTTGAAATTTATTCAGATTAAGATCCGAATGCTCAAGCTCTCTGGAGAACTGATAACAGATCTGAATCTGAGCATTCAGGTTAAAATGATGTTCGTTTTTCAGATATGTTCCGACATCAAGCTCATGGATAAACAAAGTACAGACGACAGCCATTTTAACCTTGGTAAAGTCATAGACTGTACCACAGAAATAAGTATAAATCCAGTAAACCAGAAGCTGTTCTTCCTGAATCTGCCAGTCCGGACAGGACCCGGCAATGCAAGAAAATTCTTTATAATAGTTGGGAAATGTAAATTCCATGGTTTCTGCTGCTTTCTGATTATTTCTTTTTTGCTTCCAGATAGTCGTTTAACTCTGCATTCGGAATATCTGTAATGAACATATGTCCGGGAGCATGAGTGATAACGATTGGCGGTTTGGCATTCTCAATTGCTGCCTGCGGAGTTACGCCGCATGGCCAGAACACAGGAATTTCCCCTTCGTAAATATCCACTGCTTCACCGTAATCAGGTTTCATAACGTCATCAACACCGACCTCTTTCGGATCTCCCATATGTACAGGGGCACCATGAACATTCGGCATTTTGAAAGTAATGTCATAAGCTTTTTTTGCGTTTTCCGGTGTCATCGGGCGCATGGAGCAGACCATAGGACCGGAAAATGGACCAACAGGAACTGTCTGAATGTTAGTTTTGAACATCGGTACATTTCGTCCCTGGGCGATATGACGGATTTCAATCCCTTCTCTAATCAGTGCTTCTTCAAATGAGAAAGAACAGCCGATAAGAAATCCAACATATCCCTCTTTCCAATACTCGGAAGCGTCAGTAATTTCTTTTGTAAATACACCGTTTTCATAAATCCGGTATTTCGGGATATCCGTGCAGATATTTCCGCCCTCACCCATGTCATGAGTTTCAGGAGTTCCTTTGATAATCTCGAGAATTGGACACGGAAATGGATTCTTGTGTGCAAATTCTTCAAAATCTGCAGCATATTCCGGTGGCAGAATTACCAGATTTGCCTGCGCATAGCCACGGCACATTCCTGCAGTGGGGAAATCAATAACTCCCTTGCGGATCAGTTCACGAACTTTCTTTGGGGACATATCTACATAAGGTGTGATATCAAAAGCCATAATAAATTACCTCCTGTTTCGCACTTTACAATATAAAAGTATTGTACAGTAAACTGACAGGAAATGCAATGCTATAAATAGTGGCAGTTTGATTTTTATATAAAATATTTTATAATAGGAATGCCGAAGGGTGCTGCCGGACGCGTTGTGAACAGCAATAATATATGAATGGGGGAATGAGAGTGGCAGCATATGAAAAGAGTAAGAGTGTGAAGTTAAAATCGATCAGTACCATGACAGAAGGGACCATCTGGAGACAGATCCTTCTGTTTTCTATTCCATTGATACTGGGAAATCTGCTCCAACAGATGTACAATACAGTGGACTCAATTATTGTAGGAAATTTTGTGGGCAGCAATGCACTGGCTGCAGTTGGTTCCAGTACGTCGCTGATTTGTCTGCTGATTGCATTCAGTATGGGGGCATCTGCAGGTGCGGGAGTTATTGTATCCCAGTTTTATGGAGCAGGAGATGAGAATGGCGTTCAGCGTTCTGCACATACAGCCTTGATGCTTGCGCTTATTCTGGGAATTGTTCTTACTATCGCTGGAATTGTATTTTCACCTGCAATTCTCAGGTGGATGAGAACTCCGGAAGAAGTAATGAATCAGTCAGTTCTGTATTTGAGAATTTATTCTTATGGACTGGTTTTTAATGTCATCTATAATATGGCAGCGGGGATTCTGAATGCAGTAGGTAACTCCAGACGTTCGCTGATGTATCTGGCAGTAGCTTCGTTTTCCAATATTTTTCTGGATTTATGGCTTATCGGCGGAATGCACATGGGAGTCGAGGGTGCTGCAATTGCAACAGATATCAGCCAGGTACTTTCCTGCATTTTTGCATTATGGTTTTTGATGAGAGTTCCGGATATTTACCGCATAAATCCGAAGAAACTTTCCATTGATAGAACAATGGCAGGACGGATTATCCAGGTAGGTCTGCCGACTGCAATTCAAAACACGGTAATCTCCTTTTCAAATGTACTGGTACAATCTGGTGTCAATGGATTCGGAGCCAGTGCAATGGCGGGTTTTGGTGCATACCTGAAAGTAGATGGGTTTAACATTCTGCCGGTAATGAGTTTTAGTATGGCAGCAACGACTTTTACCGGTCAGAACTATGGTGCGGGAAAAACAGACAGAATCAGGAAAGGATTGAGAGTAACTCTTGGAATGAGCGTGCTTTATACGATCGTGACAGGAATTCTCCTGCTGACCTTTTCCAGACCGATCATAGGGATTTTCAGCAGTGATAAAGAAGTAATCTATTATGGGGCACAGGCAATGAAATATTTCTGCCCGTTCTATTTCCTTCTGGGAATTATGCATTCCCTGGCAGGAACCATTCGCGGAACAGGAAAGACGGTACCTCCCATGGTAGTGATGCTGCTTGCATTATGCCTGTTCCGTATTCTGTGGATTCAGTTTGTGGTTCCACATTTCACCAGCATTGATATTATATATGTACTGTATCCTGTTTCATGGGCTGTAGGAATGGTACTCATGCTTATCTATGCATGGAAGGGAAATTGGATGCCAAAAAAATATCAGAATATTAATCAGACTGTCTGATAGTATTCTTTTACATAGTGAATGAACTGGCGTACATGGGATTTCAGAATTCTGTTTTTACTGTAAACAATATAAAAACTGCGTTTGTGAGCAGATTCTTCTAATGGAAACAGAAGAATCTGCTTTGTTTTTTGCAGGTCAACGACAGATCTGGCAGAAAGAATGGAAAATCCAAGCCCGTTTACAATAGATTTTTTGATTGATTCCAGGTCATTCATGCGGGCTACTACATTCAGACTGGAAGGTTCAATACCGGCATTTTCCAGAAAAATATCCATTTCCTTTTTGGTTCCGGAGCCTTTTTCCCTGATGATAACAGGATCCTTGATAAAGTCCTGAAAAACAACAGGTTGTTCTTTTTGTTTTAAGTTTAAATAATGATCATTCACAGGGGTAGCAATCACCATATTATCCTGACAGAAGGGAATAAATACACAGCTGTCGTCTCCTGTATTCTGTCCTGTCAAAGCCAGGTCTACGGTCCCATCCAGTACACGGTTAATAGCGCCGGAACTGTCTGTCTGCCAGGGATGGAAATATACATCAGGATACATTCTGCCAAAACCTGCGAGAAGTTCAGGAAGGAGATAAGAAGAAGGAATGGTGGAGGCTGCCAGATCAATGATCTGCTTTCTGGAACCGGTGAAATTCTCCAGAAGATTGTTGCGGATATCCAGAATGCGGAAAGCGCTGTCGTAGAGTTGGTATACCACACTTTTTTATAAATGAAATTTATAAATATTTATAAAAAAGTATTATATTTAAATCATCCGATAAAATGAAAAATCCAGTAAATAAATGGAAGTGTAAAAACAGAACAGATAGTTGTAACAAGAATTCCACCCATTGCATAATCGCCATCTGATCCGTAGGCATTTGCCATCATTACCACAGAGGACATAACTGGCATTGCAGAAGTCAGAGCCATGGTAGTGCGGATTTCTGAAGAAACTGGAAGATATCCAAGTAATACATAGAAGAAAAGCGGAAACAAAAGCATTTTTAGGATGACAATTCCATAATAATCCAGTCTCCGGATATTTTTCAGTACATCGATACAGGCGAAAACACCGCTAAGATAGATCATTGCGAGAGGTGTGGCGGTCTGGCCGATTTTCTGAAGGGAATTGTTCAGAACTTCAGGAAGCCGGATTCCTGTCAGCACACAGATCACAGCAAGAAAGATGGAAACAGTAACAGGATTGATCAGCTTCCGGAAATCAAAACGGTTTTTTTGACTGTCTGTACCTGAAGTAAGGCGTACACCTGCTGTCCACAGCATGAGCTGATCAATAATGGTAAATACACAGATGTAGAGCATACCGTTTTCCGGATAAATACTGGTTACTATGGGAATACCCATAAATCCCACATTTCCGAATACGCTCATGGCACTGTAAAGCTGCCTGTGGTTACCATGCAGATGAAAAAAAATACCAGATATGTAGCTGAGTAAAAACAGACATATATACATAATTCCCGCAATCAGAAAAATGCTCAGTGAATGAAAAAGAGTTTTACGTTCCACTCCGTTTACAGTATTGATAAAAATCATTACAGGAAGCGCCAATTTTATTACAAATTTTGAAATGACTTCAAGATTTTCTCTGTTCATAACCCGTGTGCGGATCAGGATCACGCCTGCAAGCATGTAGATCACGAACATTCCGATCTGAGCAGTCAGAATGCTGAAAGTATTCATTTGAGTTCTCCTTTTTTTTCGTAAATTCACATAAAATTATAACTGCAAAAAAGTGAAAATACAACAGAAAGTATAGGTGGCGAAAAATGTTTTTTTGAGTTACAATAAACAAATGCTGAGTTATATATTAGGAGGAGTAAAAAAGTGAATGTATTAGAAATTGTTCTGCCTGTACTGGTTATGATCGTGGTCGGTATGCTGTGCAGAAAATGGAAGATTCTGACCAGAGACGGAATCAATAACATGAAGGTGCTTGTAACGAATGTTATGCTTCCGGTTGCTATTTTTCATGCTCTGGCAACAGCGGAATATAATAAAGAAACCGGAATCCTGATTTTGATCATGTTTGTAATGCTGGTAGTATCCTTTGGTCTGGGCTTTTTGCTGAAGCCATTTCTGAAAGGAACCTATCAGAAATATCTACCGTTTATGGTAAGCGTATATGAAGGGGGACTTATGGCCTATCCGTTATATACAAGCCTCTGTGGCAGTGAAAATCTTTCCCGTATTGCAGTTCTGGATATTGCCGGACTGCTGTTTGGATTCAGTGTATATATGGGAATGCTGGGACAAGTGGAAAACGGTGAGAAGATTGATGTGAAAAAACTGTTTTTCAGTGCATTAAAGACTCCGGCATTTATTGCAAGTATCCTGGGAATTATTGCAGGATTATCGAAGGTGATCCTTGCAGTTTTAGACAGTCCTTTCGGAGGCGTGTACCAGAGTGTGGAAAATATTCTCACCACATCTGTGACTGCCATTATTTTACTGGTAGTGGGATACAGCATGGAACTGAATGCGAAATTATTAAAGCCATGCATTGCCACGATCATCTTACGTGTATTGCTTCAGGCAGTGATGATCGCAGGAGTTCTTGTTGCTGTACATTATCTGGTAGGTGATGATCGGCTGGTCAATCTTGCAATTATCAGTTATATGTCAGCACCGGCCACATTCAGTATGCAGACTTTTATGAAAGATGAAGAAGGAAGCGCTTATGTTTCCACAACAAACTCCATGTACTGTCTGGTATCTATTCTTGTATATATAATTATGGCAGTGACAATCTACTGATCATGAAATCTGAATAACAGAAAATGAAAATTACCGCGGATTGAAATAGACCTGGCGGTAATTTTTGTATGTCGCAGGAAATTACTTCGTAATGTACCTGTGATATATAGTGCTCCGCATGAGGCGTAGAGTCCTGTAAACGGGAAAGGGGTTGCAGATATTTAAATAATTTGGTAAAAACAACTAAAATATATTGAATGATGGCAAAAAAAATTGTAAAATAAAACGAAAACAAAGACTTGTGGAAAGGGAGCATACGTATGGAGAAAAGGTATACGATTGGTGTAATGATCGGAAATGCAAATTCACCGCGAATCTGATGCAGGGTTATAAGCAGTTAAATATAAATTATAAAATTATATAAGCACATGTTGAGTTTTATAAGAT
>OLSP01001179.1_pt1 | contig 24557 bp, 14 predicted proteins | sample 1672941 | NCBI WGS metagenome assembly OLSP01 (sample SAMEA3136739, study PRJEB25190) | human gut metagenome | reverse complement strand
TTTTTTGTTGTATATTTTTTTATGATTTGTGTCTAAAATTTGTTGACTAGTGCACCCCCTCAGTAAAAAATTTTTTAAAAAATATTTTTCTAAAAAAATTTGCACAGGGGGGTGAAAATTTTAGCATTTTTAGCCATTAGTATAATGAGTTTTCTTTTTTCTCTCTTTCTTTTTTATAATTTTTTCTTTCTGTCTTTATTTCTTTTGGCTGTGATAAAAACTACTAGCGTAAGCTAGTAGTAACCTTGTTCTTTAGAGTACTACCTAGAGGATAGACGTAAAGTACGGTAGAAGTAGAGCGTAAACAAAAAGCGTCCTGCCCATAGTAGGGCAGAACGCTTAGCGGATTAAGCAATTATTGCTTTTAATTTTTTTAGACCGTTAGCACGATGCTTGTAAGCAGTTTTCACACTGCACTTATGCTTATCGCAAAATATTTTGTAATCAACATCCTGCAGAACAAGCTCATTGACAGCAGTAAATTGCTCTTTAGTGAGCTTACGCATCGTATCAGACAATAGCTGATTATGCATCAGCTCGTCAATATCATTCTTCTTGTCAGCAATCTGCGTTTCTTCGCCTTCTTCCTCTGCGTCCAGATAATAACAATCCTTGACAGATTTCCCGCGCGTAAACTTGTGCAGCAGGCCGTAATGGATATAGTACTGCAAAAGTCCCGGCAGATGCCCGAAGTCCCGTCCATCATACTTCTTGATTTGCTCTAAAAAGATTAACCAGGCAGTATTGACGGCATCCTCGCCCAAGGCTTCACGCACTTCGTAGCGATAGGCCTCCTTGTAGATTAAGGGCTTAAAGGCGTTGCATAATGTGTTGATGGCCTCGCGGTCACCATTTTGGGCGCTGTGAACCAGCTCCTTGAATTCTGTGAGAGTGAAGGTTGTTTTTTCCTCCGTGCAGTCCTGCGGTTCGGTGCCTTCCGGCACGCAGCAGATTATTTCTTCGGAGGTTTCCTGCTTAGGGCAGTTTTTTGTTGTTATATTGTCCAGTTCCTTTCTGTGGCGGTAGTTTTACCGCATATGGCAGAATTCTGTGCTGTACTACATCAAGCTCTTGATGTGCCTATTATAACACAGAAGATTAGCAAGTTTCTTATTTGAGCATAATAATGCGCAAAAACGTTTTGACTAGTCTTTTTGTAATAATCTGTTAGCAAAATAGTAATATTTTGAGGTGACAGTATGAGAAAAAGACTTAGAAATTTGTATTCTGAAGAGCTGGTGGATTCGGATTATTTGCCAGAACTGGTTGAACTGGGAGTGCTTATAGGATCGCATAGAACGGCATCAGGGATAAATCAGGAAGAGTTTGCCAGGATGATTGGGGTGTCGCGACGGACGATGACTAAGATTGAAAATGGCAGGCAGTCTTTGAGTTTTGTTGCTTTTTTGAGGATTGCTGCTGTGCTGGAGATGCGACCGGAGTATTTGCTGCAGGAGTTGGCGAGGGTGACACAGAGGAAGTGGAGTACGAAGGGGGAGGATTGAGGGAGAGGTGGCTTGTTAGAACATAAGTTAAACTGATAATTTAGGTTGAGTGCTTTTGACAGAGCACTATTATTTTTTAATTCGCAGCCAAATGGACATTTGGTTGCGGGGGGGAGAAACGGTGATATAATAACGTTATAGCTATTCTTGAAATTTTATTTGGATAGGAGAGTGTGTTTATGTATTGTAAAGTTTGTGGAGAGAATCTTAAACCAGATGCTAAATTCTGTGAAAATTGCGGAACGAAAGTAAAAAAAGAGACAGATGCTATTCCTAAGACTGATATAAAAAAGAGTACAGAACCTGTAAAACCAAAAGTAAAGTTAGAAGAAACAAAAACTTCAAAAAAGCAAACTATTATTGGTGTAATTGTTTCTCTAGCATTTATTGGTCTAATTTTTACTGCTACAAGTAGCGATACACAGAAAGAGGCTAACAAACAGATAACGGTTAATAAGAAAATTACAACTTCTATACCGAAAGAACATAGGGAGTTTTTGGCTAAAATTGGTTTAAAAGTTCCTACTGATGATCAAATTAGCTTTACTGATGAAAATGGAAAATTGCATTACTATAGAATTCCGTACCAAGATGGTGAACAGGGAGATACTATGGTATTCGTTAATAATAAAGGAGCTATTGATAAAGTAAACGTATCCCATAAAGCTGAAAATTGCAATGGGTCATTTGATTTAGTTGAAAATGGAAAGGTTCTTGGTACATATAGTGATAAATTGGCTGAACATAAATTAGCAGATGCTAAGGCTGAACAAGAAGCTAAGGCTAGGGAAGCTCAACAAGCCGCTGAAGCAGCGGAAACAGAAGCAACAGCGAGAAAATTTGCTAATTATTTAGGATGTACGCCAGAAGAATTCAAAGAGCATTTTTGCCCTATGTTTACTGCTGGCTTTGAAAGAGGTAGATTGGATACATGGTATAATGATAGTTCTTAAACTTCAATCAATACATATGGAAAGCGTACACAATATGTTCTGCATTTAGTAGGTCGTGGTAAAAATGGCAAGAGAGTTTACGTGAATGTATATGAGTATTCAGATAAACCTGGAAAGTATCAATTTCAAGTTATGAATACTAATCATGAATAATTTTATAAGGAGATGTAAATTTTATGTATGAAGATTCGTTGTTCGTTATTTTACTGGAAAATTTGATTTGGCTTTTGATTGCCGCGCTTATCCCAGCTTATATTGCTAAAAGAAAAGGAAGAAATTTCAAGCGTTGGTATATTTATGGAATTTTACTATGGATTGTAGCGATGATTCACAGTTTACTGCTTTCTGATCACAGTGGAATAAAATGTCCTTCTTGTGGTAGTTGGATAAAAGAAAATTCTACAGTGTGTAAGTATTGCCATATTGTATTAGCTGATTATTATAGAGAACATCCGGAGTTGCCGAAAGATTTATATGATAAAGAAGATACATTGTTGTAAGTGTGGTGATTTATAATGAAACGAATAATTTTAATGCTTTTAATGTTAAGCGTTTACTTAGTTTGTTTGGGGTGTGGGAGTAAGGCCGAAAATATTTTGACGCAGCATAACAGCGTGGATGGGGATGTAACATCAATAGAAATTGCTGCTCCATATGAATATACGTGGAAATATGTTCCGATGAATGAGCTTGCGGAGATAGATCCTGTTGCTGCACAATGTGATAGTCGTTTAGATACTAGCAAAAATGACTATGGTATAAAGTTTACTCAGTTGACCAGAGTCAGATTTGACGATAATACGTTGAATATTTTGGATAGCAATACCAAAAAAGCAGTTTTGAATAACTACTATGAAATGTATGCTTCCTCTTTGCTGATTCCACTAAAATCTATGAATAATGTATCTAATATAAAAACAGAAAGAAAAGATGCAATAGTAAATGGAAAAAGTGGTATTGAAATTTACTGCTCGTTTACGGATATGCAGAAAAATAATGATGAAGTGTTTCACTATTTTATTATCAAGAATGAAAAGGAATTTTGGACTTTGATTACGTGTTATTCAAAGAATGATACAAAAGCAAAAAATTGCGTCGACCAAATTTATAAAAATGTAAAATTTAAAGACAAAAAATAATTTATATAAAACCTAATGATACGATGAGAAAGGGGAATCCATATGCCTTTTTGGGATACTGATTACAAAAAAGAAATGATGAAAAGTAAGGCTGCAAAGGAAGCTGCCGAAGAAAGAGCAGCTGAGGCTAAACAAAGAGCAGTCGAATATCGGCAAAAAGTAAATGCCATAATTGTTACAACTGGTGACTTAAAAGAGGATTATGAAATTATTGGTCCGGTGTTCTTTCAGGTTTCTAATAAAGGATTGTTTAGCAGTACGTTAAGTGAACTCATAAATAAGTATAGCGCGGAAATTGAAGAGATGAGAAATAGTGCTTTAATAAATAAAGAAAGAATAGACTGGGGCGGTTTGTGGGGACAACGTTCTGTCGGGCAGAATGATTTCGAAAAAGCATTTTTTGTTGCTGTACAAGAATTAAAGAAAAGAGCAGTAGTGCTTGGAGGAGATGCTATCGTTTCTATGCGTCAGGATATAGATCTTGATACTAATGGGGTTCAATTTTTTTATTTGCAGATATATGGAACTGTTGTAAAAAGAATAAATAAGTAAAATTTTCCAGCTCCCCTGCTCTACGCTCGCGTAAGGCTGGGGAGATTTTTGTAAAAACAAAAAACATACAACACAAACTTCACAGCTTGTTCGTTGTATGTTTAGATTCGGTATGATAAAATACTATGCAAGACGACCGTGTTGCAGGGGGGCATTGCCAAAATTCTTAGGAATGGAGGTGATGTCTATGGTATATTTCAGTTTTCAGGACTTAATGTCCTTTGGAATTTTTATCGTAGCATTGCTGACGTTCATTTTTCAGAACCGAAAGTAATAAGACAGTTACGGACATAGAAAAACCACTCCTGAGTTTTTGAAAATGCACCTGTAATGGTGTTTTTTATTTTAAGCAGCGCACTCCAAACCATTGCGCGTCGTCGTCCCAGAAAAGCTCAAGCTGCATCTGGACGTCGTTTAAAATAAAACGGCCATCACCATTCTTGTTGATGCTGGATGCAAGCCGATGCCATTCGCTAAGGCTATAGCCAAATTGAAGAGTATTGCTTAAGCCTAATAACCTGATAAGCGTTTTTATCAGGTTATTTTTTTGTGTGCGGTCAGCGCAAAATTTGTAAAGCTGCGCTAGTGTGATGGTATTTTTTATTTACATGTTTATTCTGTCTACGGGGGTTATGAAAGCTTTTTCTAACGGAGTGAAGAATGAGATGGATAATAGTATAAAAATTAATTCGATACAATTGACAAAACATATGTAAATGTAATACACTATATATACAAATAAGAACATACAAATAAGAAAAAAGTGCAGTTAAGATAATTAAATAAAGTATCTTTTAATTACTTTAGTAATAAAATAGCGATGCTTACCTAAACAGGAGACCGTGAAGTCGGTGTATATTAAAGTAAACGTAAGATTAGACTGTTGGCTTAATTTTATGATGACAGAAATGTTAAGCTTTTTTTATTTATATAAGTGATATACAGGGGGGTGTATTGTTTTGTGGGGGATAAAAGAAAGGTTTGCTTTAGTCGAAACTTAGCAAAGGATATTCAGAAAAGGAGTTGTTAGTTGTGAGAAAAATTAAAGCTTGGCAACATTCAAGAAAATTAGCGTTAGGCATTGCCTTTGCGCTTGGCTGCAGTATGGCAGCAAGCGCTAGTGCGCAGGTGATTGAAGCACCTATTACCGGTGATGCAGCTGTGGACACAGCGTATAAGGATTTTATTGAATTTAAATGGTTCTACTCCATCTTATGCGTTTGACAAGGATGCAACTATTAAAGTTGACAGCAGTGTCAATACGCCTTTGCAGTTTACAGCTAATGGTAATACTTATGATGTGGCTGCCGGTATTGCTGCAATGAGTACAAAGGCTACGTATTTGTATCTGAGTCCTAATGACTCGACTTTGAGTATTGACGTTACTGCTCATGGTGACGCTATTGGTGCAGGTATGCTGCAGACTGGTGCACAACAGGCTATTTTTACTACTAATGGTAAAGTTGCTAATTATAATATTACGGTAACCGGTGCTGATGATAATACTAAAAAAAGCTATGGCATCTGGCGTTCAATGATTAATACCAACAATAAAGGCATGTTTATTAATTCCAATAAAGGGGATTATAGCAGCAAAAAAGTCAACATTGATATAAAAAATGCTAATGGTGGTTATGGTATTGCTGCATCTGCTCCGGAGGGTGTCGATAATCTTGCCTCTAATGCCAGCGCGATTTGGATTTATGGTAATGTTAATGTTAATGTAAGTGAAAATAAAAAGGCAGCAGATTTGTTAGATAACAGTGCAGGTCTTTATGTTAATCTTAAAGATAGCAAGATTAATATTGACGGCTATGCTGATCTTAATGTTGCAGGCAACGGCATAGTTGTTAATGCAGCAGATGGACAAGCAAGCGTAACTGTTACCAAGGGCGGCAGAATAAATGTTCTTGCCAGCGAAGATGGCAGCGATCGTTATGCAATCTATAATCAAGGCGGTAGGGTGTATTATGGCGCTGCTACTTTAGCCGGACTTAATAATTATAGAGGTCCAGTAATCCAAGGCAATCGTACGCAGATTGATGGTGACGTTTATGTTGGTGATAGCAGCGCCGGCGTTTTATGGATTGGTGCTACCGGAGCTGATTCGTATTTGAAAGGCGTAATCAAAGAAGCCGGTGAGTTCAGCAATGTCGGGATGGCCTTGAATGATGGAGCTGTATGGTATAATCAGGCTGCTAATAAAGGTAATGTTGGCACAGATACAGTTTTCAACAAGATATCCGGCACTAATGGCCTTATTTACCAGAATGCTTTAAGCGGTAAAGTAACTATTGACTCACTTGAAAGTAATGCTTTAAATATTGCTTATGAGCATGACAAAACAACTCCTGAAAAAATTCTTGGCGGCGATGTAACCATCGTTAAGGCAGAAAACAAGAGTGAGTTGAATGTTTTCACTGATTATGACAGCAATATGAATACAGATGCTAGTCGTGAAGCTGTGCTGAATGCGCTGGCAAAGAAGATTTATTATACTGGCTACAAGACAGGCGAAGACAATATCAGCGGTACGGTCAGCATTGCTGAGGGCCTTACCACGCGCTCTGCAAAAAAATATTTTGCTGATATGAGCTTTGATAAGACAACAGGTCAGGGCTACTTTGCTAAAGATACAACTGTTCAGGAAATTACCAAGCCTGGTGCACAAAAAGAAACTGAATTTATCAAGGCTATTCTTGGTGACCGCAGCAATAAAAAGTATTATGAGGATGCAGGTGTATTTGTAAACGGAAAATATAATTTTACCGCTGATACTACGATGAATGTCGAGAACAACAGCCAGGTTGCAGGTACGTGGCTTTGGGCAACTGCTGCGGGCATTTATAGCGGCTATAATCAGGAGAACGTTAACCTTGATTTAAATGGCAAAAAGCTGAATATCAATTTGGTAACAGATCAAGACACCGCTGGTATAGCAGCGATTGCTGCGAATAGTAAGGTAGAAATCGACAATGCGGGACCGATGAGCGTGTATGCTGAGAGCACAAAAGGCTCTAATGTTGCTACTCTGTTTGTTAATGGCGGCGGTCATTTGTTCATTCATAATGGCGGCGATGATGCGGAAAGCAAGATTCTGACCTTGCGCGGCAAAACTACGAACAGTACGAATGGTGTTGTTATCAAATCCAAGAATGGTGTGTCAGGCGAGCGTTCCTGGCTCAAGGTCGATGGCTTGGTTGATATCGAGGCAGATACGACTGACGGCGTAGGTATGGCCGAAGGTCTGCTCGCTGTTGCGTCTACGATTGACGTCGGCGGCGGCAGAATCGTCATGAGTGCTTCCGGTAAAAACCCTGGCGTAAGCTATGGTGATAATGCAACGAACTGTGCAATCCGTGCTTATGGCGAATTTGTTTCTCCCAATACTGGTATTGTTAACGTCAATGTTATTAAAGATGAAGACACTGCTACAGGCAAGGCTATTGCTGCCGATAATAATCGTACGCAGATTAATGGCAACTTCAACACTGTCGGCGGCATGGGCACGAAGGGCACGATTAACGTCGGTCTGAATACTGCTGATTCCTACTGGATCGGCAACTATATTAATGGCGCTGGCTGGGGCGTAACACCTGGCGATTATGGCGTTGTAAACCTGTTCATGGGTAATGGGGCTCAATGGAAGGGCTATTCCAAATTTGCTACTAACTTAAAAATGGATAGTGGCGCTTCCTGGGAAGGCCATTCTATAAATAAGGCTGTATCGGCAACAATTAAAAATGGTGCTACCTGGTATAACAATAATACGCCGGAGATTGGCAAGGATGGGCTTAATACAACGTTGAAGGCTTTGCGTGGCGGCGCAAGCATTGCTGAAGCAGGCTTTGTTGATATGACGACCGAGGGCGTACGTGATACAAGCGTAGATAATTATAGCGGTCATACAAAGCTTATTTATAAGCGTGATGCTGATACACCGACAACTGTTTTAGGCGGCAACTTTACAGTAGGCAGTGCTGAAAAGGGCTCCTATATTTCCCTGCTTACCAATGATAGCGGCCTAAACCTGAATAATAATACTGTAGTTAGTGAGACGCTGGGAAATCTTGCCAATAAGCTGTATTACACCGGTGCTATGACAGGTGAAGACAATATCACAAGCTTTGTTAGCATAAATGATGCCTTGAAGGGCGACAGCACGAACAAACGCGTAGGCAGCGTAATTTTTGATGAAACTACCGGTCAGGGCAAGCTGGACTGGGTTGCAGAAAAGGCGCAGACGAAGCTTGCTTATACAGATGCTATTACGGGAAACATTGATACCAATATCAATTATGTCAAGGATGGCGTGCTGGATATTGAAAGCAAGGAATACAGCTTTACAAAGAAAACCACGAATTTGACGGTTGATAATCACACCATTCCGGGCGGTCCGTGGATTGCAGCTATCGGCGCAGCAATTTCTGGTGCATCAGGGACGAATACGCAGATCAATCTCAACGGCAACAGCATGAATGTTACCGGCATTGCTAACAGTCATTCGACAGGTATTGCTGCTATCGCCAATGGTGTTGTAGAAATCCATAATGCGGGAGCAATGAACGTAACTGCAAACGGTGGTGGCCAGACAGCAGCTTTGTTTGCAAACGGCGGCGGCCAGCTGACTATTCATAACGGCGACGGCGACCTGGAGAAGAAGGTTCTGACAGCACGTGCAAGCGCAAGCTATAAGAATAACGGCGCAGTTATCAAGACCATGAACGGCAAAAATGGCGTAACCTCGAAGATTACTATTGACGGTCTTGTTGACGTGCTGGCAGACGGCGTGAACTCCAACGAAGCAGTGAGCGCAGTTGCTTCTACGATTGACATCGGCGGCGGTCGCATTGAGGCTGCCAACGGTGCGTGGGCTGCGATCCGTGCTTACGGTGAATTTGTATCGCCGAACTATGGCGTTGTGAACTTCAACGTACTGAAGGATGAGGATGGCAATGCTATAGGCGCAGGTGACAACAGAGCAGTTGTTATCGGTGATGTCGTAACGAACGGAGGCATGGGCACGAAGGGCCGCATAAGCCTGGGCATGAAGGGCGAAAACTCCTATTGGGAAGGCAACTATGCTGATACCCGTGGCTATGGCGTAACCCAAGGCCAGCTTGGTGCAGTAAATCTGTTTATGGAGGACGGCGCACATTGGAAGGGCTTTGGCAACGGCTCGATGAATGTTAAGCTTGATGGTGCAAAGACTAACTGGTACGGCTTCAGCATCAGCGATGGCATGCAGCTGTCGTTGAAAAACGGTGCAACCTGGTATAACGCAATCACTGCGGAGCAGGTTGACCAGAGCAGCAACCATACGGATGCAAAGATTGGCTGGCTGACAAGCGACAACGGCTTCATTGATATGACAGGCAGCAGAGTATTTACAGCTAAGAGCAGCAGCCTGAATGGCGGCACAACTGCTGACGGCTCGTCCTCTATTACCGAGAGCGAGAACGGCATAACCGGTAATGTTGTTGTCAATAACTATAGCGGCAATGCAACTGTAATTTATAAGCATCAGAAGGATAAGGATGGCATCAGCATTGTTGGCGGCAACTTCACGATTAAGAATGTAGCCGAAGGCTCTAAGATTACCTTGAGCACTGACAACAACGGCATTGATGTTGATAATATCTATGATGTTAACGATACCTTAGGCGGTTTGGCGAAGAAGCTGTTCTACCTTGGCTATATTGACGGCGAACGTAATCTGGACGGTTATGTGCAGATTGCTGAAGGCCTGACCTCTCGTTCCGCAGCTATGCGTGCAGGCGATGTAAGCTTTGATGAAGGCACCGGTCAAGGCAGCTATGATGCAAGCAGCCTGAAGCCGGAAATCAAATATCCGACCTTCCAGACGGATGTTGCTTATAGCAAGGCGATTACCGGCAATGTACGTAATGATATTGAATATGTCAAGACAGGCGTACTGGATACCGAAACAGGCAAATATAACTTTACGCAAAATACTAAGCTTGATGTAGAAAACCACACCATTCCGGGAGGTCCGTGGATTGCAGCTATCGGTGCAGCCATCTCCGGTGCAGCAGGGACGAATACGCAGATAGACCTCAATGGCAAGAGCATGGAGATTAATGCAGCTAATAAAGGTCATTCGACAGGCATTGCTGCTATCGCCGATGGTGTTGTAGAAATCAATAATGCAGGCTCGATTAATGTAACTGCAAATGGTACAGGCCAGACAGCAGCTTTGTTTGCAAACGGCGGCGGCCAGCTGACTATTCATAACGGCGACGGCGACCTGGAGAAGAAGGTTCTGACAGCACGTGCAAGCGCAAGCTATAAGAATAACGGCGCAGTTATCAAGACCATGAACGGCAAAAATGGCGTAACCTCGAAGATTACTATTGACGGTCTTGTTGACGTGCTGGCAGACGGCGTGAACTCCAACGAAGCAGTGAGCGCAGTTGCTTCTACGATTGACATCGGCGGCGGTCGCATTGAGGCTGCCAACGGTGCGTGGGCTGCGATCCGTGCTTACGGTGAATTTGTATCGCCGAACTATGGCGTTGTGAACTTCAACGTACTGAAGGATGAGGATGGCAATGCTATAGGCGCAGGTGACAACAGAGCAGTTGTTATCGGTGATGTCGTAACGAACGGAGGCATGGGCACGAAGGGCCGCATAAGCCTGGGCATGAAGGGCGAAAACTCCTATTGGGAAGGCAACTATGCTGATACCCGTGGCTATGGCGTAACCCAAGGCCAGCTTGGTGCAGTAAATCTGTTTATGGAGGACGGCGCACATTGGAAGGGCTTTGGCAACGGCTCGATGAATGTTAAGCTTGATGGTGCAAAGACTAACTGGTACGGCTTCAGCATCAGCGATGGCATGCAGCTGTCGTTGAAAAACGGTGCAACCTGGTATAACGCAATCACTGCGGAGCAGGTTGACCAGAGCAGCAACCATACGGATGCAAAGATTGGCTGGCTGACAAGCGACAACGGCTTCATTGATATGACAGGCAGCAGAGTATTTACAGCTAAGAGCAGCAGCCTGAATGGCGGCACAACTGCTGACGGCTCGTCCTCTATTACCGAGAGCGAGAACGGCATAACCGGTAATGTTGTTGTCAATAACTATAGCGGCAATGCAACTGTAATTTATAAGCATACCAAGACTAATGATGGCATTGATGTTATCGGCGGTAACTTCACGATTAAGAATGCAGCAGAGGGCTCTAAGATTACCTTGAGCACTGATAACAACGGCATTGATACAAGCAACCCGGATGATGTTCAGGGTACGTTAAATCAATTAGCTAATAAATTGTATTATCTTGGCGCTATTGACGGTGCGGAAAGCAATCTGGACGGCTATGTACAAATTGCCGAAGGTTTGACCTCTAGCTCTGCGGCTCTTAAGCTTGGTGATGTTGAATTCTCTGGCGAGGATGGCAAGGGCAGTCTGGCAGCCGGTTCTGTAGTAACTCCGGATAGCAAGAAAAATCCTGCTGTCATTTACGGCGATAAAGAAACCGCAATGATGAAGGGTGCAAAGACGGCGATGGTTTCTAACGCTCTGGTATGGCGTGCAGAGAACAACGACCTTATGAAGCGTATGGGCGACCTGCGTCTGAGCGAGGGCGAAAGCGGTATCTGGGCAAAATACTATGGCGGCAAGTACAGCATGGACGGCCAAAACACTAACATGAGCGTAAGATACAACGCTTATCAGGTTGGCTATGATAAAGAGGTTGCCGATGGCTGGAAAGCAGGCGTGGCCCTTTCCTATGACGATGGCAGCTCTTCCTACGGCACTGGTCATGCTGATCTCAAGAATACAAGCTTAGGCCTGTATGGCACCTGGACCGGCGAAGACGGACAATATGTGGATTTGATTGCTAAATACAGCCGTCTGGAGAACGAATATGATGTACGCAACCTTTATGGCCATAAGTTGAGCGGCGACTATAAGACCTGGGGTGCATCACTGAGTGCTGAGTATGGCAAGCGCTTTGAGGGCAAAAACGGTATGTATGTCGATCCGAGCGTAGAGCTGACCTTGGGTCGCGTGGCAGGCAAAGACTATAAGGCAGCAAGCGATTATCTTGATGCTTTTGGCAAAGCCAAGGATCTGTATGTACATCAGGATGCCTTCACAAGCCTTATCGGACGCGTAGGTGTACGTCTGGGACAGAAGCTGGATAATGCAAGCTATTTTGTGAAGCTGGCAGCAGCACATGAATTCAACGGCGATTTCGACAGCAGCTATCATGTTGAGGGCGAGCCGGACGGCAGCACAAGCATCAGCTTCAGCGATACCTGGTTCGAAGCACAGCTTGGCGGTAGCGTGAAGCTTAATGACAACAGCATGGTTTACGCAAGCTTCGAGCGCTCCTTCGGCGGCGACATTGAGCAGAAGTGGCGTGTAGATGCCGGTCTGCGCTGGAGCTTCTGATTGTAGCTGATAACTCCTTGATTAAATAAATCATATACTCATACTCCTTTTAAAAGCAGAAGGGCGGAACGGCGATAGCCGGGCCGCCTTTTTTGCGTTTGGCAGGTAGTATGTGGCTATAAAAAATGCTATAATAAAAAGCAAGAAAGTGATATCTTGATAGCAGTCGTTGTGCAGGAAAGTGAGGTAGGCAGTTATGCAGAGAAAATTACGGCTACCAATAGGTTCGACAAATTATAAAGAGGTATGCACGCATTATTATTATCTTGACAAAACCTTGCTTATTAAGGATGTATTAGATGATGGAGCAAAGATACTGCTGCTTACACGTCCGCGACGCTTCGGCAAAACGCTGAATATGGATATGCTGCGGACTTTTTTCGAGAAAACTGACGAAGATACGAGCATCTACTTTAAAAATAAAAAAATCTGGCAGCAAGGAGAGGCTTATACTAGGGAGCAGGGAAAATATCCTGTAATTTATCTAAGCCTGAAGGATATCAAGTCTAGTGAGTGGGAAACTGCGTTTGGCCTGCTGAAGCTGGTAATAGCAAGTGAGTTTTCGCGGCATAGGGAACTGGATGACAGCACTAAAATAGCCGAAGAGGACAGTTCTTTTTATAAAAAAATAGTGAATGGTACGGCTGCCAAGGAAGATTATATGCTGAGCTTGCGGCGTTTGTCGCAGATGCTGCAAGCATATTATGAGCTGCCTGTGGTAATCATTATTGATGAATATGATACGCCGATACAGGAAGGCTATGTAAATGGGTATTATGCGCAGTCCGTGGAATTCATCAGAAACTTTTTTTCGGCAGCGCTCAAGGATAATCCTTATGTCAAGCTGAGCGTGATGACGGGAATTTTGCGGGTAGCTAAGGAAAGTATTTTCAGCGGTCTGAACAATGTACGGGTGTATTCGGTGCTAGATAAAAGGTTCAGCAGCTATTTTGGCTTTACGAGCGCAGAGGTGCAGACTATGGCAGAGTATTATGAGGCAGAAGCAAAGCTGCTGGAAATTAAGCAATGGTATGATGGCTATAAATTTGGTGAGGTAGAAATTTATAACCCGTGGTCGGTGATTAATTATTTTGCCAATGATTGTGAGGCAGAGCCATATTGGGTACAGACCTCCGCTAATCTCACCATCAGAGAGATTATTAAAAATCTTGATGAGTCTGCCTGCGAGCAGTTACGGGAATTATTAAACGGAGCAACAGTGCAGTCTGTCGTGGAAACCGATATCATCTATCCTAGCTTGCGGGACACAACAACGAATATTTTTGGCTTTCTGCTTTTAACAGGATATCTGAAGGCAGTAAAAACAATGAAGCTTGAGGGCATGAATATCTGTGAGCTGGCTATTCCTAATAAAGAAGTTAAGACAGTGTATCGGCGTGAAATTTTATCGCTGCTTCAGGAAAGCAGAAGCGGTGATACGATAAATAAGCTGCAGCTTTATCTCATTACGAAAAACAGCAGGCAGCTGCAGGCTGCTCTGCGAAAATTTCTGCTGGAAGCTGTCAGCTTCTATGACGGGTTGCAGGAGAACTATTATCAAGGACTGCTTCTAGGTATGACAGGCATGTTTACTAATGACTATTATCCGTTGTCGAACAGAGAAAGTGGCGAGGGTCGCTTTGATATTCAGCTTACGCCGAAGACGCAGGGAATGCCGGGAATAATTATCGAAATTAAGGCTGCCAAGGATGCTTCTGCCGAGCAATTGAAGATGCTGGCAGAGCAAGCGCTTGAGCAGATTGAAGTAAAGCATTATGATACGGAGCTGCGCAGGCAGGGAATTGGTACGATATATAAATATGGCATTGCATTCTGTGGCAAGAAGGTGGAAATTGCAACAAAGTGAATAGATGAAAGAATAAAATCCCACAACTTTACGTAGCTGTGAACCGACCCCCTAAAGTTAGACCTAAAAATCTAATTTTAGGAGGTCGGTTTTTTAATGGCAAAATACAGTTTTGAACTAAAGAAGAAAATAGTCCTGGAATATCTAAACGAAGAGGTCGGATACAAAACTTTAGCAAAAAAGTATGGGATACCTGCCATTAAAAGTATAAAAACGTGGGTATATAACTATAATGCTTTTGGAGATAAAGGCTTTTTTCGTTCTAGAAAAAATGAAACCTATTCTTTCGAAAAGAAGCTTTCTGTTGTAGAATTATATATGACAACAGAGGTTTCATATCAACAGCTTGCTCTGCAAGAGAACATACTCAATCCGTTTATGGATATGTATAACAGTGAAATTATAAGCTATAGTATTAGTCGAAACCCATCTTCACAAGCTATTGTTTCTGCATTGACGCAAGCTATAGAAGTTACTAATGATTGCAAGTATAGAAGGACGTTCCATTCCGACAGGGGCTGGGCGTACCAAATGAAAGTGTATAACAAAATGCTAACGAAGAATAAAATTTTTCGGAGTATGTCACGCAAAGGTAATTACTATGACAATTCAGTCATGGAGAATTTTTTCGGAGTACTAAAGCAGGAAATGTATTATGGTGTAGTTTATTACAGTTATGATGAGTTAAAAAATACAATAGGAAAATATATTACTTATTACAACAAATATAGAATTAAGTCTAAACTTAATTGGATGAGTCCTGTAGAGTACAGGCTTAGTTTTGTTGCATAAAAAATACGCAACAGATTCTAAATTCTGCTGCGTAATAAAAGTCTAACTTTTTTGGGTCACTACATTTGACCGGTAACGGAGTGGCTTTTCTACACTTTTTACGGGCAACCCACCTTGTTGCGGGTGCATCCAAGAAGCGAGTCCGTAGGACAATGCTGATTGGCTCATGCACGCCATGCGATAGTGCCCCAAGAGGCGTAGCCGATTGGATTGGCACGAACCGCTTAGGCGGTTGTTTTCTTGCCTATAATATAACATAAAGAAGTATTTTTCGCAAGCGAGTGTTTGTGACGTTTTGGTTAAAGACTGAAGTTCAAATACTTTATGTTAACAGAGCAGGATTAAGAATAATTCTTCGACTGGATTGTTAACATATGACTTTAGCAGTAAGAAGACTGAAGATGTGTATTATAAAATTTTGGCAGTGCAGGGCTCTTCACTCCTTGACTTATCACATTGTCTAATGTATAATATTAGCGTTTATTGATATTTGCTAACGCGATGAAAAAGACAGTAGCTTGCAGCGCAGGTTAAGCGAGCCGGGGTATGGTGCAAGCCCGGACGAAGTAAAGCAGGTGAAAATCACTTTGGAGCGGATGCGGCGAACCTGAGTAGCTGCATACGGGAGCGCCCGATATTGCGCACACGAGTGGCGTGCAGCAAAGGCTGTCGTCATGAGGGTGGTACCACGGAGTACACGTTTGATAATGATGCATGATACGCAAGCGTATTAATCGTTGTTAGTCTACAGCTTCGTCCCTTATCTGAGGGACGAAGCTTTTTTATATTATTGCTATATTTTTTTGTTTAATAAAATTGGAGGTTATTAGTAATGGACTATGGTAAAACACTGAATCTGCCCGAAACAGAGTTCCCTATGCGTGCCGGTCTGCCGCAACGCGAACCTGATTTTCTGAAATTCTGGGAAGAAAACGATATTTATGGCAAAAAGCAGGCTCTGCATGCAGGCCACAAGAAATTTGTTCTGCATGACGGCCCTCCGTATGCAAACGGCAAAATCCACATGGGTCATGCCCTGAACAAAATCTTAAAAGATATCATCATGAAATACAAATATGCTCGCGGCTTCGATACCCCGTATGTTCCCGGCTGGGATACCCACGGCATGCCGATTGAGCACGCTGCTATCAAAGAGCTGGGACTGAACCGCAATGAGCTGGATCCGTTGACTCTGCGCCGCAAATGCCACGACTTCGCTCTGCAATGGGTTGATATTCAACGCGAAGACTTCAAACGTCTGGGCGTTCTGGGCGACTGGGAAAATCCGTACATCACTCTGCATCACAGCTTTGAAGCTGAGCAGATCCGTGTATTCGGTACTATGGCTAACAAAGGCTATATCTACAAAGGCAAAAAGACCGTTTACTGGTGCCCGCACTGCGAAACCGCTCTGGCTGAAGCAGAAATCGAATACGGCGAACAAAAAACTCCGACTATCTTCGTAAAAATGCCGCTGGTAAAAGACAACGGCCAGACTCCGGAAGCTGCTAAAGGCAAAAAAGCTTACATGGTAATTTGGACCACAACCCCATGGACCATGCCGGCGAACGTTGCTGTTGCTCTGAACCCTGCTCTGGAATATGCCTGGGTTGAATGCGAAGGCGAAGTTCTCTTCATGGCTAAAGACCTGCTGGCTCAGGTTGGCGCTGTCTGCCATAAGGACCTCAGCAATATCCTTGGCACTACTCTTGGTAAAGATATGGAATTCGCTGAATGCGTGCATCCGTTCCCTGAATACAACAACCGCCGTTCTCTCGTAGTTATGGCTGACTATGTAACTACCGAAGCTGGTACCGGCTGCGTACATACCGCTCCTGGTCACGGCGATGTCGACTTTGAAACCGGCCTGAAATACAAGCTGCCGATTCTCTGCCCTGTTGATTCCCAAGGCAAGCTGACCGAAGAAGCAGGCGAACGCTTCAAGGGCATGTTTGTATTCGACGCTAATATCCCGGTACTGAAATATCTGGCTGAGCTGAACTGCTTGCTGGGTAAAGAAAACATTAAGCACCAATATGCACACTGCTGGCGCTGCAAAAACCCGATTATTTTCCGCGCAACCTCTCAATGGTTCGCTTCTATCGACGGCTTCCGTGATGATGCACTGAAATCTATCGACGATGTACAGTGGATTCCTTCCTGGGGCCAACAACGTATCCATAACATGGTATGCGACCGTCACGACTGGTGCATCAGCCGTCAGCGCGTATGGGGCGTTCCTATCCCGGTATTCTACTGCGATAACTGCGGCGAGCATCTGATTAACGAAGCTACCATCGACTCTGTTGCTAACTGGTTCGAAAAAGAAGGCAGCGATGCATGGTGGGCTCACACTGCAGAAGAGCTGCTGCCGGAAGGCACTGTCTGCCCGAAATGCGGCGGTAAGCACTTCCACAAGGAAAGCGATATCATGGACGTATGGTTCGACAGCGGTTCCTCTCATATGGCTGTTGCCGCAAAGCGTCCGGAGCTGTCCTGGCCGGTTGCTATGTACCTCGAAGGCAGTGACCAGCATCGTGGCTGGTTCCAGTCCTCTCTGCTGACCTCCGTTGCTGTTGCAGGCCGTGCTCCGTACGAATCCGTACTGACTCATGGCTATGTAGTTGACGGCGATGGCCGCAAGATGTCCAAATCCGTAGGCAACGTCATCGTTCCGCAGGATGTAATCAAGCAATACGGCGCTGATATCATCCGTCTGTGGACTGCTTCCTCCGATTATAAGGCAGATATCCGTATCTCCCCGAAAATCCTGAAGCAGCTGGCTGAGGTATACCGCAAAATCCGTAACACCATCCGTTACATCCTTGGCAACACCAACGATTTCAACTATGAAACCGATGCTGTTCCGTTCAACGAAATGCTGGAGCTTGACCAATGGGCACTGATGCATCTGCAGCTGCTGAAGAAGGAAGTTACCGCTGCTTACGAAAGCTATGATTTCCATGTACTGTATCATGCAATCCACAACTTCTGCACCGTTGAAATGTCCAGCTTCTATCTGGATATCCTCAAAGACCGCCTGTATGCTTACAAGGCTGACAGCAAAGAGCGTCGCAGCGCACAAACCGCTATGCATGAAATCCTCATGGATCTCATCGTTATGCTGTCCCCGGTACTGAGCTTCACTATGGAAGAAGTATGGCAGTTCATGAAGAAACCTGCTAATGCTCCGGAATCCGTACAAATGCTGCCTTGGCCGGAGGTTAAGGAAGAATACATCAACGAAGAGCTGGAAACCAAATGGGATAACTTCATTGAAATCCGCAGCGAAATCACCAAGGTGCTGGAGCTGGCTCGTCGTAACAAACAAATCGGTCACTCCCTGGACGCTAAGGTTGAGCTGCACGCCGAAGGCGAAGCACTGGCTATCCTGAAATCCGTAGAAAAAGATCTGGCAACTCTGCTGATCGTTTCTCAGGCAGTTATTGTTGAAGGCGCTGCCGAAGGTGCCGAAGCAACCGGCCGCGAGGACCTGAAGGTTACCGTTGCTGCTGCCGAAGGCCACAAGTGCGAGCGCTGCTGGATTTACAGCGACGAGGTTGGTCAGGACGCTGAGCATCCGACTCTGTGCAAACGTTGCGCTGAAGCAGTTAAAGCTTGAGTATAAGGCATCATCTTTGCATAAAGCTGTAGTCAACATAAAATAAAAGCTTAAAGCCGTCGTATCATGTGAATTTTGCTGATACGGCGGCTTTTTTGCTACAAATTTTACAAAAAATTATTTTGCTTTATGGCCTAACTATGGTACAATACTGTTAATATTATATATTTTACGGAGGTGAAACTGTTTTTCTGCAATCTGCAGGATTACAGAGATTTTTGGACTATCTCATATGTTTGTTTAATGTTATAGCGATTTTATTTTTGGTGGCGCTGAACGGCTTTTTCGTTGCTTCGGAGTTTTCTATCGTCAAGGTACGCCCTTCGCGTCTTGATGCGCTGATTAAGGAAGGCAATACGCGGGCAGAAAGCGCTAAGCAGGTAACGGAGCATCTTGATGCCTATCTTTCGGTTACGCAGCTTGGTATAACCATTGCTTCGCTGGGCTTAGGCTGGATTGGCGAGCCGACGGTGGCGAAGCTGATGCATCCTGTATTTAATCTGCTGCAGCTGCCGTCGCAGGTTGAGCATACAATAGCTTTTGTTGTCGGCTTCGGTGTTATCACCGCATTGCATATCGTTTTGGGCGAGCTGGTGCCTAAATCATTGTCTATTCAAAAGACTGAGCAGATTGTTCTGTTCGTGGCAGCTCCGCTGATTCTGTTTGATAAGCTGATGTATCCGGCGGTGTGGTTTCTCAATCATGTTGCCAACTGGGTGTTGCACAAATTGGGCGTTGAGGCTGCAAGCGAAGCAGAAGAAGCGCACAATGAGGACGAAATCCGCATACTGATGGAAGAAAGCCACAAGCATGGCTATATTGATAAAACAGAGCTTACTTATCTGGACAATGTCTTTGACTTTTCCGACCGTCGTGCCAGCGATATCATGGTGCCGCGTACCGATATGATTTGCCTGTATCTGGAGGATTCCTGGGAGGATAATATCAAAACGGCGCTGGAGGAGCGAATGACGCGTTATCCTATCTGTGATGAGGACAAGGACCACATTATCGGCTTTTTGCATATCAAGGATTTGCTGCGCAGCTTAAATGCCGGCGAGCGTCCTGATTTGCGCAGTCTGGCGCGTAAGGTGCTGCTGGTGCCGGAATCTCTGCCTATCAGCAAGCTGCTGCGTATTCTGCAGAAGCATCGCAGCCAGCTGGCAATTCTGGTTGACGAGTACGGCGGTACCGCAGGTATGGTTACCGTTGAGGATATTCTGGAGGAAATCGTAGGCGAAATTCAGGACGAGTTCGACGAGGAACGTCCGGAGGTAGAAGAAAAGGGCAGTAAAACTTATTCTGTCGACGGAAAAATGCTGCTGGAGGATGTTAACGATACCTTTGAGCTGGCCTTGGATACCGAAAACTGTGATACTATCGGCGGCTGGGTTTACTCTCAGCTTGATTATCCGCCTAAGGTGGGGCAGAAGGTGCAGACACCTGCCGCTGCCTTTACGGTAGAAGAGATTGATAAGATGCGTATTGTGCGCGTCGGCATCCAGCTTTTGCACGAGCCGGAAAAGATTCACGAGGAGCTTCAGGAGGAACACCTGGAGGATGTAAAATAATATCTGCATAAAAAGAGAGCACGCTGAGATTGATTTCTCAGCGTGCTCTTTAGCGTTGTGCTTATAAATCGTGGAATTTCATACCGATGTTGCTGTGACGCAGGAAGTTAAGAGTTACCTCAGGGAAGGAGGCGTAGCTTAAAACGTCTTCAATCGGTGCGTTAGGGAAGCCTTCCTCAGCCAGCTTTTCACGCAGCTTTTTCATCTGCGGCGGAATATCGTCGGCAGGACGGTGGTCGATTTGCGGCGCGTCACCGATGGCCAGGCGTTTAACCTCAGGGTCAATCGGTCCCGGAGTGCGGCCGTATTTGCCAAGAATCAAATCCTTAACCTCGCGGGGAATCATCTTATAGCGTCCCAGTGCAACGTTCAATACGGACATAGAGCCTACAATCTGGCTTGTAGGAGTAACCAGCGGCGGATAACCGAGCTCGGCACGTACACGCGGCATTTCTTCAAGCAGCTGCGGGTATTTGTCGGCAACGCCCATTTCTTTCATCTGGTTCAGCAGGTTGGAAAGCATACCGCCAGGAATCTGGAAGGTGAGCACCTTGGGATCGATGGGGATGTTGGCGTTCAGGTTGAAATCGTGGATAAGGTTCTTGCGTACATCCTTGAAATAGTCAGCCAATGCATTAAGCTCCGCAAGGCTGATGCCTGTATCGTAGGGAGTACCCTCCAGAGTTGCTACCAAAGCTTCGGTACAGGGTTGGCTGGTAGATTCGGAGAACGGAGAAAGCGCGGTATCAATCATGTCCGCACCGGCTTCAACAGCCTTCAGGTAAGTCATATCACCCATACCGCTGGTGAAGTGGGTGTGCAGGTCGATAGGCAGGTTAAGCTCTGCCTTCAGGCTGCGGATAAGGCTTTCGGCAGCGTAGGGACGCAACAGGCCAGCCATATCCTTAATGCAGATGGAATCTGCGCCCATCTGCGCCAGTTCCTTACCGAGCTGTACAAAATCCTTGTCCTGATGGTAGGGGCTGATGGTATATACAATGCAGCCCTGAACATGTGCGCCTGCTTCCTTAGCGGCACGCATTGCGCATTCCAGGTTGCGGGTATCGTTAAGAGCATCGAAAATACGGATAATAGATACGCCGTTATCAACAGAACGGTTTACAAATTCGCGTACAACGTCATCGGCATAATGGTTATAGCCCAAAATGTTCTGACCGCGCAGCAGCATTTGAATTGGGGTTTTGCGCAGATGCTTTTTGAGCGTGCGCAGACGTTGCCAGGGATCCTCGTTAAGGAAGCGCAGGCAGGAGTCAAAGGTGGCGCCGCCCCAAGCCTCCAAAGCATAGTAGCCGGCGTTATCCAACTGTTCCAGTGCCGGCAGCATGTCGCTGATGCGCATTCTGGTGGCAGCAAGGGATTGGTGGCCGTCACGCAGGACGGTTTCAACTATTTTTACGGGTTTCTTCTCCATGGCAGTACTCCTTTTATTAGTATAGTTCGATAATTAAAGCTGATTTATAGCTGTCATTATTATAGCATAAATCTGTATTCATGTATACAATATACTTAGTTTCGAGTAATAAAAAATGGCGGTCACACTCGGTGACCACCATAAAAGTGAATTAGTTACGCGGAGTAGGCTGGTTGCTGACAACAGGCTTGCCCATGATTTCGTTAACGCGGTCCTTAATGCTGCGTTTCTTTTTAGTGGGCTGGTTGCTTACTACAGGTGCCTGGTTGGCATTGCCTTCAGTTGTTACCGTAGCGGGAGCCTGCTTGTCTTTGTCCTTATCTTTATCCTTGTCTTTATCTTTGTCCTTATCATCCTGCTTGATTTCCGGTTCCGGCGGAACAGCTACGCCCGGATTACTGAAGCCGGTGCGCGGAGTAGAGGCCAGAGCGTTGACCATGAAATCATGCCAGATAGAAAGCGGAGCGCCGCTGCCGTACATACGGTTCATAGATTTGTTGTTATCATCGCCAACCCATACGGCAGTACTGAGGTCGGGAGTGTAACCAACGAACCAGGCATCGATGTAGGTATCGGTAGTACCGGTTTTACCTGCTGCCGGACGGCCGATTCCCATGCCGCCTGCAGTGCCGCTGATAAGAACATCCTGCAGCATATTAGTAGTCAGGTAAGCAGCTTCGGCATCAATAACACGTTTGGGTTCAGGCTTAGCTTCGTACAGAACCTTACCCTCACGGTCAACAATCTTCAGCAGAGCAATAGGCTTGCAATACATACCATTGCTTGCCAGAACGCCGTAGGCTGCAGCCATTTCCAGAGGATTAACGCCCTTGCTGAGACCGCCGAGTGCCATAGCAAGGTTTGCATCGCTGTAGGCGCCGCTGTCCACTAAAGTAGTAATACCCATTTTTTCGGCATTGCTGATAATTTTGCTTACACCAACCTCTTGGGCCAGCTTAACGGTAGGCACGTTCATAGAACGTACCAGAGTAGTACGCAGGCTTACCTTACCATGCCATGCTCTGTCGGAGTTCTGCGGTTTCCAGCCGGGAGAGAATTCTTCTTCCTTATCTTCAATGACACTGGCCGGAGAATAACCGTTCTGCATTGCGGTCAGATAGACAAAAGGCTTGAAGGCAGAACCGGGCTGACGTACTGCAAGAGTAGCACGGTTGAACTTATCCTGGCCGCGGCCGCCGATCATAGCTTTAACATAACCGTTATGCGGGTCAACGGCAACCAGAGCCATTTGCGGCTGAGTCAGCTTCTTGCCGTCTGTATAATAGCCCGGCAGATGCTTCATAGCATTTTCAGCAGCCTTTTGCATATCCTGGTCTAAAGTGGTGTAAATCTTAAGACCACCCTTATAGAGAGCGTCTGCACCAACCTCTTCGATAACCTTTTGGGTAATCATATCGAAGAAATAGGAGCGGGGATCGGAATTGGCTTTATGTGTTGTGCTGAAGACAAGCTTTTCTGCTTTGGCAGCATTACCGTCGGCAGCAGAGATAAAACCGTATTTGACCATCTGGTCGATAACAAGCTCCTGACGTTTTTTACTTTCCTGCGGATTTTCAAAAGGATTAAAGTAATTAGGGCTTTTGGGAATAGCTGCCAGAGTAGCAGCTTCAGCGATATCCAGATTCTGGACATGCTTATTGAAGTAATACATGGAAGCACTTTCAATACCGTATGCGCCCTGACCGAAATAAATCTGGTTCAGATACATAGTGAGGATTTCATCCTTAGTATATTTGTGCTCAAGTTCCTTGGCAATAAAAGCTTCCTTAATTTTACGGATGATGGAACGTTCCTGGGTAAGGAAAGCATTCTTTGCCAGCTGTTGGGTAATGGTACTGCCGCCCTGTACTTCGTGACCGCTTAATGTAGAAAGCAGAGCACGTGCTGTGCCGCGGTAGTCAATACCACCGTGTTCATAGAAGCGATTATCTTCAATAGCAATAAAGGCACGCTGCACATGCTTAGGAATCTTATCAATAGTAACAGGTACTCTGCGTTCTTCCGAAAGCGTAGTATAGATTGCGTTACCATTGATATCGTAGAACTGTGAAGCAGCGTCCGGAATCAGTGTTTCATCCATATTAGGAGGTGCAAAAAGACTGGAGAAGCCATAAAGCACTGACGCTCCCATTATAATGAGGCAAACAACACTGATGACAATGAATTTTAGTACTTTAAACATTTTCTACCTCTTCTTCATTATATTGACTGCGCAGCCAATACCAAAGGCTGCAAATAGAAGTCATCTTATTATAGCATTTTCAGACAACTTTGTCATAGAATTATTGAAAACTCAGCGTATTTATTTTAAAGGAAAGTATGTAAAAGCATGCTCCGGAAGGATATGTATTGAATCGGCAGCTTGCGGATAATGAAGATAGAAGAAAAAACCTACATGATTTTAAGAAAAAATTTTGCGCAGCAAGAAAAATTTTACTGATTTTCAGCGGTTTTTATGGAAAAAAGAGCTGAAGAAAGCACTTTTTTTGAAGTTTTTTCAAGAAATTTTAATCCCGATAAAGGCGATAATCAAGCATGTTTCTTTTTCCACTAATCCTAGTGTTTCGCGAAAAAATCTCAAAAAAGTGCCGAAAAAAGTGTTGACATAACCTAGGTCACGTGGTATTATATACAAGTCGACGCGATACGGCAACAAAACAAAAGCCAAAATCGCT
>OLSP01001171.1_pt1 | contig 24677 bp, 7 predicted proteins | sample 1672941 | NCBI WGS metagenome assembly OLSP01 (sample SAMEA3136739, study PRJEB25190) | human gut metagenome | reverse complement strand
AGTCTGCATAAATCAGGCTGTTTTTGCTCAGCTTAGCTGTACCGCCGATTTGTGCCTCATACCAGGTATCGCCAAAGTCGATACTGGTTCTGCCTTCAGGCTCACCCTCTGCTACAAAGCGGCTGTTGAATTCACCTTTAAACTCATGTGCTGCTGCCAGTTTTACAAAATAGCTTGCCTTTTCAGTCTGTTGGCCAAGGCGGAAACCTACGCGTCCTACCAATGTGTTAAAGGCATCCTGCTGTACCTGCATGCCTCTGCTCTTGCCCCAGGTGTCCAGGTAATCACTGTTTGCACTGTAATCCTTGCCGTTGATGCGTCCCAAGGTAAGCTCTACGCTCGGATCAAAGTAGAAACCGCTTTCATTTTCAAAACGCTTGCCATATTCTGCACTGATGCTGGTACCCCAGGTCTTGTAATCGCCGCTCAGCTTGTGACCATAAACATTGGCAACATCATAGTCATTTTCCATACGGGTATATTTGGCAATCAGGTCTACATACTGACCATCATTACCCTTCCAGGTACCATACAAACCTACGCTTGTATCCTTCAGATCAGCTTTGCCGCTGCCATAATTGGAATCACCATCGTTATAGGATACTGCCAAACCAACTGACCAGCCGTTACCTACAGCCTTATCAAAGCCTACCTGATAAGCATTGTATTTCAGATTAAGGTCAGTATTCTGACTGTCCATCTCGTATTTGCCGCCATAGTATTTAGCCCAGATGCCTGCATCACCATCATCCAGACGCAAATCACCCATACGCTTCAGCAAGTCATTATTTTCGGCACGCCACATCAACGCACCGGAAGCCATAGCAGATTTTGCACCCTTCATCATAGCAGTTTCACTGCTGCCGTAAATAATCTTCGCATCCGGTGTTCTGACAGTATTTTCTACCAAGCTTGCCTGTCCGTTATCAGCAGAGAATTCAACATCTGCCAGCTTCATACCGGCAGATGCAGCGGTTAGCCCTTCTGCTATCTGCACATAACCGTCAAGATTAGCTTCCGCATTATCTACAGCACCCAGGTAATAAAGCTTGTTAGCAAGGCTGCTCAATACAGCTTTTGTTTCATCTGCTTTATGCACATCAAAACCGCTGTTGTCTGTTGTCAGCGTAACAGCAGAGCCTTCAGCAGCGTGATTAATAGTAAAGTTACCGCCAAGAATATTTGTTGCATCGTCCGCCGCATGCTTATAAATAACGTTTACATGACCGCCAAATTGCTCAATAGTTGTATCGACAACACCGTCATGCGTCATATCAACAGTACCTGCAGCTGCTTCCGTAGCACCGCCGATTAAGCTCTTTAATTTAGTAGGCTCCTCGGTATCATTAATGTTGTACCAAACAGCGCCATTTTTGATAGTTGCATCTACAGCATTATTCAAGGAATAGCCTTCCCAGGTTGCGCCGCTGTCCATCAGCAGTTTAGTAGCATAGGAAGCTTTGCCCATCCATTTAGCTTTATTGCCCATAAACAGACTGACTATACCATAATCGCCGGGTGTTACGCCCCAGCCGCCGCCGGTAACAAAATTACCTACCCAATAGGAATCAGGTGTATTCAGGCCCACATTGATTTTACCCTTGGTGCCCATACCGCCGACAGTTGTGAAATTACCGACTATCTGCGTAGTATTGTTGCCGGCTGCAATAGCGTTACCGGTAGGAGAATCCTCATCCTTGATAACGTTAACATTAACAATGCCGTAATTTTGTGTTACAAATTCACCATAAGCACGGATAGCAGCATTTTCCGCACCACCGCCAAAATTCAGGCCAGGATTTTGCCCAGCTTTCGTCATAATAATTCTGCCGCCGCCAACATCAATAGTAGATGCAACAGCACTCAATCCTTCGGCCATACCAACACCGTCTGTAGTATCTGCTTCCAAATCAATCAAGCCGTCAACCTTCAGCCAAGAGCGTTCACCATTGGCACCATTCATAGACTTTATGACAGCGCCATTAGTGCTGTTAGTGGTACTGCCACGAACCGTGAGAACCTTTTTCTCTAAATTCTCACCGCCATTATGGATATAAAGCTGACCGCCGCCATTCACAAACAACGCCGCTGTCTGAGCACCTTCATTACTTACAGCTTTAACGGACATAGCTCCGGCGTTGAAAATTTCAACCTTGCCGGTAGCACCTACTGCAGCAATGCCGGTCGTACTTTGGTCGGTAGCTATATTTAAATCCATACTATGACCATTCAGGTCAACATTCACATTCTGCTGATTATAACCGCTGAAAATACCGGAGCTGAAGGTATACAGCCAAGGCCCTGCTACTAATTTATTACCTTCCGGATCAACATTGATTTTAATATCCTTGGTAAAAACATAGTTGCCGTTGTCGTATACACCTGCATCCTGATATTCTTTGGTCAGAGAAACATCACCAATTATAGCCTTGGTAAATTCTACGGCACCCTGTTCCGCAGGCTTAACGTATTCATTAACCTTGCTTTCCTTGCCAAGATAACCCTGACCTGTAGTATCATCAAAGCTCATATCGGCAAAATACTTGCTGGCAGAGCTGGTTGTAAGACCTTCCGCAATACTTACGGTACCATTTAAATTTCTTTCGCCGCTTGCATAGCCTGTATAATAAATTTTGTTTGCCAAAGCGTTAAGTGTTGCCTCTCTGGCAGCTTCTGTATTCAGGTTGGCATCATAGTCAGTAAAAACATTGAGAGCACTGTTCTCTATAGCTTTTTCAATAGTGAAATTGCCACCTAAAATTTTTGACGGATCATTCTTGTCATGCTCATAAGCTACGTTAAACAGATGGCTGTCAAATTTCTTGATTGTAACATCACCGCTATCGGCACTTTGATGCAACATACCGTTAATACCGCTAAAATTATTCAATACTGTATTGGTACCCTTATTGCCTGCGTTAGCTGCAGTATTATTCCATACGGCACCATCATTCAGAATCATCAGCACATTGCCGAATTTTCCGTCTTCCTTAATTACACCGTTCAAGTACGAATCATTGCCACTCAAACCTAAGTAGACAATATTTTTTTCATTGTCGCCGACAAAAACGTCGCCACCTATCTGAGTTCCGGTACCCAATACCACAGCACCAGTCTGACTGTTCAAGCCGCCGACTGAATTTGCGCCATAAAAAACCTTGCCATAGGTATTATAAATTGCATAACGCTCACTACCATCAGCTGCCGGAATAAGCTTAATAGTACCACCTTTTTTTACAGTAATGGCTTGATTATTATAGTTGGGAGTATTGTGTACAGGTGCAACAACTATACCATTGCCATCAGAAACAATATTACCCTTATGGTTCAAGGTTATTTTGGCATGATTACTGTCCACAAAAAGTCCTGCACTGTTTTCCAGTACATCAGCAGCTTTTTTATTACCGCTTACAGTGATATTTACGTCACCATTAACCGTAATACCGCTATTGTTATAAAATTTATTGTCTGTTGTCATTCCCTCAGGTGTAGATACAGCTATACCATAAGCACCATTAGGATTATCCACTTTAATATTCAGGCCATCGGTAGCAGTTAAAGTAATAGTTCTGGTCTTATTATCAGTAGCTGCACGCCAGATACCATAAGATTTTTTTGTATTGTCGGCATCAGCATTGACATTAATGTTCAATTCTTTTATTGCACCATAATTACTGCTGCCAAACTGCAGAGTGCCAAGACCGGTGGTCTGCAAAATACCGGCGCCGATATTATCACCGGAGGCTTTAACACTTAAAGTCAGCTTATTAGCAGGAGCTGCAATGCAAATATTGGGGCTGGTCTTTCCCTGCACCATATTGACCGCTGCCGCCTGCACATTATAATCTTTACTGTTCAAATCCTGAATAGTAAAGGTGGCAGCAGCACCGTCAACAGTAATACTGCTATCCTTGGTAAATGTATAAACGTTGTTATTCTTAGCAGGCACTTCCGCAATACCGTTGTAAGCAACATCTTTTTCAATGTCACCGGTAATGGGAGCTGTAAAATCCGCCTCTGTTTGTTCAGCACTTGTAACACTCATCAGACTGCAGCCTAAAGCTACGGCAATACCTAAAGCTAATTTTTTACTTCGAATCCAAGATGATTTTGCCATAATAAGCACCCCTTGCAAAAACACCGGACAAAGATAATAACACCAGGGCGTCCATCTCCCGACTGTCATTTCCTCTATCATAAAGCAGTCCACTCTCACATCAACTGCTTATCAGGAATCAAAATATTATTTTATAAATGCTTAACTAAACTTGAACATATCATCGACAATATTCTCTTGTTGCCTGACTTTTACTTTCAGCATGTCTCATATGTAAATCCATGCTCAACTAAATTATTTTTTCCAGATTGCTTCCATAATATTGCTGTACTGCGCTTCCAGGAACTTCAGCGCCTCACCGATAATTGCGTTCAGCAGCACCGGATTAAAGGTATTGTTTTCTGCGGTAATGCAGGCATTCAGCATGAAATCGCCCTTTTCGGAAACTGTAAATTTAAAGGGACGTACATTGTTGTTCATGTTGTTGATAGCTGCAGCCAGCTCCGGCAGCTTTGCTTCCGGAATTACCTGCGGTGCAATCTGAACCTGTAAAATAATATAAACACTGTCATCCATCAACACAGCCATCGGCAAAATCTGTCCTTTTACTTCCATACGGCTACGGAAAATTGTGGTATGACGCTCATCTTCAATTTTTTGTACGTCAAAGCAGTCTATTTTGTTATCTGTCAGAAACTGCTGCATTTTTTCAATTTTATCTGCACGCTTCTGCTCCATATCCAAAACTTTAGTCTCTTTAGTTTCTTTAACTTTTTCTGTCATTTTAAAGTCTCCTTTAACATTTTTATTTAAGAGGGCGTCGGCGCTACGGCCGCCGCCCTGCTTAGAACATTTTATGCTACTCGCATACCCCAAATCTTAGAAGCTCCAGCGCAAGCCTGCATCCAACCGCCAGTCATTGCTGCCGGTATCGCCACCGAATTTCTTCTCGAAGGTAGCATATACATAAGAATTATCATTCACCTTCATGCTGCCGCCCATCTGCCATTCAAACCAGGTTCCGCCAAAATCAACTGCTGTGCTGCTTGTAGGCTCATTTTCAGCTGCAAAGGTTGTAGTAAAGTCACCGCTAAATTCATGTGCCAATGCAAATTTCGTATAGAACATTGCCTTGTCAGTTGTTTTGCCCATGCCCAGACCAATACGTCCGATTGCACTGGTAAAGGCATCCTGGCTGACATACATATCCTTCTTCAGGCCTTTGGAGTCGAGGAAGTCGCTGGATGCACTATAGTCAGCTCCTGCCACACGTCCAACAGTAAATTGTACGCTCGGATCAATATAGAAGCCGTTCTGCATCTGCATTCTGCGACCATATTCAGCGCTCAGGGACAGCCCCCAGGTATCATAATCGCCTTCCAGCTTATGGCCCATGTCATTGTAAACTGTATAATCATTATCAAGCTTACCGCCTTTAACGATTACATCAGCATAATGTCCCTTGTCGCTGTTCCAGCTGCCATATACTGCCAGGCTGACAGCCTTGCCGTCACCATGACCGCCCATTTCGTAGGTGTTCTTGCCCTTGTTATAGCTTACAGCCGCACCAAAGAGCTTGTTGTTATCCAGTTGCTTGTCATAGCCTAACTGATATGCATTAAAGCTTGTGCTGTACTTGGTATTCTTAGCATCAAAGCTGTTCTTACCACCGTAGTAACGTGCCCACAGACCGCTTTCCTCATTAGCCAGACGTACATCACCCATGCGCTGCAGCATATCGCTGTTTTCACTGCGCCACAGCAAAGCAGTGGAAGCCATGGCGGATTTAGCGCCACGCATCATAGCTGTTTCACTGCTGCCGTAAATAATTTCCGGATCAGTACGCTTAATGCTGCCATCCTTATAATTGCCCTGTCCATGCTCTCCGTAGTTAATATCGCCGTAAACCTTAACCTTCGTCAGGCCTTCGGCAATTTCCACATGACCGCTCAGATTATTCGGATTGCTGCCTGCATCTGCGTAATACAGTTTCTTGCTCAGCTCACGGAAGAGCTTTTCAATATTATCAGTTTCGGTATAGCTGAGATTATCGGAATTATCAGTTCTTAAGGTAATGCTGCTGCCTTCAGCTGCTTTATCAATATTCAGCGAACCGCCGCCGAACTTGATATTATTCAGGGTGTTGCTTGCTGTATCCTTATCAGCAGTATGCTTGTAGTTGACAACAACGTTTCCGCTGTAATCACCTACATCAATATTACCTGCGTTAGCATCAGTCTGATTAATAATACCGCCATTACCCTTCAGGCTGCGCAGCTTGCTGTTGCCGATATTATTCCATTGAGCCTTGCTGCTGTTCAGATGCAGATTAACGTTATCTCCGTCAGCATTACCGGTCCAGACACCCATATCAGCATAAATATTGATTACTGCGTCACCGACAGTACTTACATCACCTGTAAGCTTGCTATCTGCGGTACCCAATCCGATATCTACGCTGCTGCCGGCCGTTGCCAGAACGTTGCCGGTAATATCGGTAAGGATGCTTCCTGCCGCATTATTATTGGCATTAATGCTGATTTTACCTTTATTGTCTGCAGTTACATTACCTTTAACAGTGCCGCCGGCAAGCTCAATGCTGCCTGCATCTGCTTTCACTGCATCGCCACTGCCTACGGTGATATTTGTCAGACCATCTGCTTTAATACCGCTGCCTGCGCCATTAGCAATAAACGCACTGTCTGCAGTTACAACGCCTGTATTATGCAGGATGATTTTGCCGCCGTTTTCTGCCAGTAAAGCCTGACCTGCAGCCTTAATATCAAGCTTATCAAGATTCTTGAATTCAACGGTAATCGCATCTGCTTTCACAGCATCAGCACCGGAATTCAAGCTCATGCTCTTATTATTAAGCTGCAGCTGCAAATCTCTGCCTGCTCCGACGGAAGTACCTGCGGTAGTAATAATGCTTCTATCCTTGCTGAAGTCGTAAACCGCATTATCTGTATGCAGTACGCCGGCAAGCTTATACTCTTTATCCTGTTTCCATTCGCCGGTAATCTGACTTGTAAAGTTATCTTTTGTCTGTTCTTCCGGATAGGTTACATTCGGAGTAACACTGCCATCCTTAAGGCTGCCCTGACCAGTCGTCTTATCATAAGCAATATCACCGGTTTGTTTAACAACAGAGCTTGCTGTCAGACCTTCTGCCAACTTAACATAACCGGTAAGATTCCGCTCGCCGGTAATATAACCAGTGTAATACAGCTTATTAGCCAAAGAATTCAAGGCATTGGCAATGCTGTCCTCATCACTGAAGTCTACACCGCTTCTGTCCGTCAGCATAGTAATCTTGCTGTTGGCTGCTGCCTTGTTAACGGTAAAGTTACCGCCGTATACTTCACCCGGATTGCTGCTGTTGTGCTTGTAGATGACAGTTGCGTCACCGCTGTAGCTGCCGATGGTTACGCTAGCTGCAGCGTTAGTCATGTCAACTATGCCGTTGGTACCAGCAAAGCTCTTCAGGCTGCTTGCACCGCTGTTGTTCCAAGTGCTGCCGTTCAGTGTCAGGCTAAAGTCTCCGCTTGTGCTTGCACCGTTCCAGATACTGCCGTTTGTCAAAGTTGCACTGCCTGCGGCATTAGCATTGCCATTCCACTTGCTGTTGTTGGCAGTAAGGCTCAGACCTGCGCCGCTGTTGTCTCCGCTCCAGCTGCTGTCGGTCAGGCTAATAGTCGCATTGTTGCCGGTATTTGTGCCAGTCCAGCTTGCGCTATTGCTCAATGTAATGTTAGCTTTTGCACCGCCGTTAGCTCCTGTCCAGGTGGATTTATCTGCCTTTACAGTTACTCCGTCTGCTGTATTGCCTTTGCTCCAGCTTGCGCCGTTGGTCAAAGTTACATTCGCATTCGCGCCGCTGTTCGCACCATTCCAGCTAGAAGCATCCAGCTTAATCGTGCTGCCTGCACCACTGCTGTCGCCTGTCCAGGTTGTGCCGTTAGTCAGTGTCGCGTTCAGCTTGCCGGTATTCGCTCCGTTCCAGGTGCCCTTGCTCAGGCTCATGGTAGTATTGCCGCTGTTATCGCCGCTCCAGCTTGCACCTTCCTTGAAGTTCAGCTCTACGCTGCCGTCAGCATCTGTTGCCACATTGCCGTTCAGCTTGCTGAGGTTCTTGGCTGTAACCTTCGCACCCTTGCCGTTAGCAGTAATGTCGCTGCCTATGATAGTATCAGCAGAATCAATTGTTACTGTGCTGTTCGCGCCATCTGCGTTAACTACACCTGTAATAGCTACGCTGTCAGTTCCGTTAATGCTTACTGCTGCATTCGCGCCGCTGGCGCTCACTACACCGTTGACCTTAGCAGCTTTCGCTGCTTTGATTGTTACAGTGTTATTCGTAGTCACATCACCGTTCAGTGTTGCGTTAACTGCAGTAATCTCTACCTTGCCGTTGTTGGCGTTGATTGCTTTCGCACCACTTACTGTCAGGTTACCTGCATCCTGAACTGTCAGCTTGCCACCGGTTGTTGCGATACCATCACCGCTGTTAGCAGTAATCGTCAGATCGTGGCTGTTCAGCTTCAAGGTTGTATCCTTAGCTGTAGTAATTGCACTGCCAGCGGTCGTAATCGTGGTTGCGTCTTTCGTGAAGTTGTAGATGTTATTATCGACGGTGTTGGAGAGCACGCCGGCCTTACGGTATTCCTTATCGGTCAGATGCTCGCCGGTAATGCTTGTTACAAAGGCTGTTCTGTCCTGTTCGCTCGGATATACAGGACCAGGCGTTACAGTCTTGTGGTCCGCACTGCCCTGACCTGTTGTCTTGTCGTAGACAATGCCTGCTGTCTGTTTAGCAACAGAGGTTGCTGTCAGGCCTTCGGCTATCTTCACGGTGCCGTTCAGGTTATTTTCTGCACCACCAATTGCACCAGTGTAGAACAGCTTGCCTGCCAGTGCATCCAGTGCTTCGTTAATCTTATCCTCATCCGTCGTATCTACGCCGGTGTTATCCGTCAGCATAGTAATCTTGCTGTTGGCTGCTGCCTTGTTAACGGTAAAGTTACCGCCGTATACTTCACCCGGATTGCTGCTGTTGTGCTTGTAGATGACAGTTGCGTCACCGCTGTAGCTGCCGATGGTTACGCTAGCTGCAGCGTTAGTCATATCAACTATGCCGTTAGTAGCATTGAAGCTCTTCAGGCTGCTGGCGCCACTGTTGTTCCAGGTACTGCCGTTAAGCGTGAGAGCAAAGTCTGCGCTAGTGCTTGCGCCCGTCCAACTGCTGCCGTTTGTCAAAGTTGCACTGCCTGCAGCATTCGTGCTGCCGTTCCACTTGCTGTTGTCGGCAATAAGGCTAAGACCTGCGCCGCTGTTGTCACCAGTCCAGTTGCTATCAGTCAGGCTAATAGTCGCATTGCTGCCAGTGTTTGCGCCGTTCCAAGCAGAACCATCCAGCTTAATTGTGCTTCCTGCTCCACTGCTGTCGCCTGTCCAAGTTGTGCCGTTAGTCAGTGTCGCGTTCAGCTTGCCAGTATTCGCTCCGTTCCAGGTGCCCTTGCTCAGGCTCATGGCAGTGTTGCCGCTGTTGTCACCAGTCCAGCTTGCGCCTTCCTTGAAGTTCAGCTCTACGCTGCCGTCAGCATCTGTTGCCACATCGCCGTTCAGCTTGCTGAGGTTCTTAGCTGTTACTTTAGCTCCGTTGCCATTAGCAGTAATATCGCTGCCAATGGTGGTATCTGCAGAATCAATCGTTACTGCTGCATTTGCGCCATTTGCACTCACTGCTCCGTTGACCTTCGCAGCCTTCGTTGCCTTAATATTTACGACATTATTTGTGCTTACGTCACCGTTCAGCGTTGCATTAACTGCAGTAATCTCTACCTTGCTGTTGTTGGCGTTGATTGCTTTTGCACCCTTGACTGTCAGGTTGCCTGCATCCTGAACTGTCAGCGTACCGCCGGTTGTTGCGATACCGTCACCGCTGTTGGCAGTAATAGTCATATCGTGGTTGTTCAGCTTCAAGGTAGTATCTTTGGCTGTAGCAACTGCGCTGCCAGCTGTCGTAATAGTTGTGGCATCTTTCATGAAGTTATAGATATTGTCAGTATCAGGGAGTACACCCGCATCCCTATATTCCTTGTCTGTTACATAATCACCGGTTACAGTTGATTTAAAATCTGTCTTAGACTGTACATTAGGAATGCTTGTACCATAATCAACGGTTGCTTTATCAAGGCTGCCCTGACCGGTTTTACTATCGTAACCAATATTACCGGCAAATTTAGTTGCTGATGCAGACGTAAGTCCCTCAGCAATTTTTACATAACCATCAAGATTTTTTTCACCATTTAAGTATCCGGTATAATACAGCTTATTAGCCAAAGCATTCAAGGCGTCATTGATGGCATATTTATTGGTAGTTTCCAAACCGTTAGAATCTGTCAGCAGGGTAATCCCTGAACCGGTTGTTGCTGTACCAATTGTAATATCACCACCATTAATTTTGGTAACATCATTTACATCATGCTGATAAACAAACGTAGCCTTACCATTATATTTATTAATAGTGAGATTTCCTGCAGTTGCATCCGTCATATCAACTGTAGTACCGCCACCGGCCGCCACAGCTGCAGCCTTTCTCATTTTGCTGATACTGCCGGCATTAAAGCTGTCAAGAACATTATCTCCTTTTAGTTGCCAAAGGCTGTCACCATGCATATTCAGCGTACTGCCGCTACCAATGACATTACCGCTCCAGCTGCTGCCATTATTCAGAGTTACAGAAGATCTGTCACCCCTGATATTTCCCTGATAAGCAGAATTATCAAGTGTGAGCTGCAAATCGCTGCCACTGCTGTCACCGGTCCAGCTTGCCTTATTTTTCAGGGTAACAACAGCCTTACTGCCATCATTTTTACCATTCCAAGCGGATGCATTCAGCGTTACATTAGTTCCCGCGCCCTTATTATCACCGGTCCAGGCAGAATCGGTTGCATTAACCACCATATTGCTGCCGCTGTTGTTGCCAGTCCAGATTGCTTTGTCTTTCAGAGCCAGATTTACATTATCACCACTGTTATTGCCATGCCAATCGCCTTTTTCTAAAAGGAAGTTTTTATCTGCATCAGTGTTATCGCCCTCGGGAGTTTCAGTCTGCACACTGATTTTTTCACCCAGGCTTCCCTGTCCAGTGGTATCGCTGTATTTAACACTGCCTACATATTTAGCTGCGGAAGCCGCTGTCAGACCTTCAGCAATCTGTACCTGTCCGTCCAGATTTCTGCTGCCGCTGACGTAATCTGTATAATAAAGCTTATTAGCCAAAGCATCGAGAACCTTATTAACAGTTGCTTCAGAAGAAGTATTTATGCCGTTGCTGTCCGTACGCAAAGCTACAGCAGAGCCGGTTTCAGCAGTCTTCACCGTAAAATTGCCACCCAAAATATTTTCCGGGTTACTGTTATCATGCTCATAAATAACCATAGTATTACCGCTGTATTTGTCTATGGTTATATCCTTACTGCCACTCTTCTGGAAAATAACGCCTGCAGCACCTGCACTGCCACCTGTGAGTTTGCTGATATGGCTTGCTCCATTGCTGCCGACATCTTCATTATCCTGTGCATAACGTGTATTGTTGGCCTGGTTTATCCAGCTTGCACCGTTTTGCAGCCACATATTGACCGTACCGCCATTATCTACAATGCCGCGCAGATAAGAATCATCCGTAGTCAAAGCTACATTTACCGTACCTGTTTTCAACGCGAAGATATCACCGCCAAGCTTAACGCTGTTATTGCCGGCCGCTGTGCCATCCTTACCGGTATTGACGTTAATGGTTCCCTGATATGCACCCAAAGTATAGTAACCATAATTCATACCCTTAGGAACATTAATCTCGCCACCGCCAATAGATACCGTACTGTTCTTGGCATTCGTTGTAATACCATTGCCATAAACATCCATATCAGCAGTACCGCTGACATCTACACGGCTGTTCTCAACCTGTGTAAGAATACCGGCGTTGTTAAAGCGCGACAACACATTATCTGCATTTATAGGAATACCCCAAGTTTCGCTGTCAGCACCCTTTATAGTCAGATTGCCATTAATCGTAATTGTATTGGCAACATCAGAAGCATAGCTGGCTTCACCCCAACGGTCTGTTTTCTGTACAGCAACACCATTACCGCCGTAACTACCGTTCATAGAGATATTAACATCTCCGTTAACAGTAATCTTGCTGGCAGCCGATTTGCCGGCATCATTCATGATAGCATTATTCAAGGAATTACCATTCACAGCGCCAATAGTAATAATATTCAGCTTACCTGCATTAATAGTAATATTCTTACCATTGCCGGCATAAACACCGACAGGTGTAGCAACACTGTTCTGTACCTGCAACTGCAAAGTATTGCTGCCGGCGTTGACAGTAACATCATTGCCGTCATGCGCATAAACAGCAGCCAGAATATTATTGCTTAAATCAGCCTGTGTTTTCCATGCATTAGGCTTCAGGCTGATAGTTTTATCAGCAGTAAATGTATAAACACTGTTATCACTGCTAACACCGCTGTAAACGGAACTGTCAGCATCTGTGCCGCTGATGCGTTGAAAATAATCGCCTGTTTTACTATTGGCATTGATGTTGACAATCTTGGTTGTAGTCACAGAAGGAGATGTAAGCCCTTCTTCCCGTGAGGTTGTCAGCAAAGCCTTGTTGCCGAAAACAGTATCACCGGAAAGCAAGGAAACAGAGTTAAATGTATGGTAGGATGTGTTGCCCGCCAGCTCATAGGCACTCCAGGTATAGGTAGGCTTAACAGCACCATCGGTATAAACTACGATATTATTGCCAAATTCTCCCCAGACACGCTTAGTATAATATTCGGCAAACAGCTTATTGAACCAACCGGTGCCTACACCGGTATTGCCGCCGCCCTCTGTACTGCCTTCAACAACAATTTCCCAATCTACAGGGTTATCCGAGCTCAGATTAGCCACTGTAGTTTTATAAACCTTCAGATTACTGCCGCCGCCACCGGTTGCCAAATTATATGCCAGGATATAGGCGGTACCATTAGGCCAGACAGTCATATCACGAAAATCAAGGCCATTACTCTTGACGTTTTCCGGCAATACTACAGATTTAGATTCCTGATTCAGAACATTATTGTTAATCGTGGCCAAAGTTATAGCAGATTCACTATTGCCGTGTCCTACATATTGGTAACCGCCGATACCTGTATGCAGCAGTATATCATTATAATTGTTCAGTTTAACCGAGTCAGGATTACGTGCACTGCAGGTATAATTAACATATTCCAGACTACCGTCATCCTTTATCTGATATTGCATAATTATACTGTCATCATAAGGATCATAACCACCCTTAGGATTGATGCTGACAACTACATAAAGCTGTCCGTTTTTGACAACCATGCCTTCGCCATGCACCCAGCCCGGAGAACTGTAACTCATGCCGCAGTACTTATTAAGATCCTCCATCAGATTACGGGATTTGCTGACCTCTTCGGTCAAAACATTCTTATCGTACTTTACAACGCCGATAGTACCTAAATCATAATCACCGACATAGATATATCCATTATGACCGGCTGCGGAATGCGGGTTGGCACCTTTGGTAATGATGCCGGATGGATAAACCTCATCCTTACTCCAGGTTGTATCGGCACCGATTACCTTAGAAGGAATCAAATCAACTGTACTATAATTATACTGACGCAGCAAAAACATGCTCTTGCCATCCAGCACAAAGCTATAGGTGCCGGGATCCTTATTCAAGGATTCAATTACTGCTACATTTGCTTTGCTGTCAACCTTATCGGTAACACGTGAGCCGGTAATAGCAGTCATATTGCTGGCACCATAGTTAGAAGGAACAGTTATCAGCAGATTGGCTGCGAAAGCGCTGCCGCCAATCATCCATCCGCCCATTATCGAGGCTAAAATCGCCGCCTTTTTACTTTTACTGAACTTACGCATTGATAATTCCCCCTTTAGAACTGATAACGCGCTGTAACATAATATGTGCGGCCCTGTATCGGAAATTCCGGATTAATATAGCCGGGAACCATAAAAGCTGCATCACTGCGAATTTTAGATTTAGGACCTTTATTGAGAATGTCATTGCATCCAAATGTCAGCTGCCAATTTTTCTTCGGCATCCACTTCAGGCCGCTATTCATAACAAACAGCGAGCATACCGGCTTGCCGGACAGATACGGTGACAGCTTGCCACTCGTTGCTTTATTGTAATAAGTAAAGTATTCATCTGTGTAATGTCCTTCGGCAAAGACAGAGAACTTCTCTGAAGGTCTGTAGGTCAGGCGGATATTCCCCTCCCATTCCGGCTGGTAGGTCGGCCACACCGGAGCGTATTCACCAAACTGCGTAGCCGTATGCTTGTTATAGGCGCTGGTATTAAGGTAAGTTACCTGTAAATCAAGATCGAATTTATTCCATTTAAAGCTGCTCTGCAATTCAATGCCATGAGATTTACCCTTATTATCATTAAAATAAGACCAATAATCCTTGCCTGCACGCTCCAACTGCAGCATATTGGTAGAATCGCGCCAATAATAAGTCAAGGTAGTGGAATTATCTGCTCCCAACAGCTTGTTATTCATAATCGCACTGATATCAAACTGCTTGCCTTCCTCCGGCACAGGGAACATTGCACCTTCACCATTATGATTCCGCGGAGCAGGCAGGATGCCGGCACCGTCACCGGCAATTTCCGCCATGTTCAGCAAACGGTAATAGGTACCACCCGTCATACGCAGAGTAAGGTTTTCATTTACTTCTTTCTTCAAAGCCAGCTGCCAGGTTGCCTTACCCTTGGTCTGCGAATCCTTAGGATGAATCCAGCTTGCCTGTCCATCGGTAAAGCGCTTGCCATCACTGAAGCCGGTAATCTTTGATTGGTTATAACGTACACTAGGCGTAAAAATCCAGGTACCTTCTTTATCTAAGGTAATAGAATCCTGCAGCTGTACATTAAACAGCTCCTGCTCATAACGGTTACGGATTTGAGCGGAAAGGAAATTTTGGCTGGCCTGTCCACCTAAAATTTTAGCCATGTTGGAACCGTCTATATCCAGGCCTTCTTTGGAATAGTTAATCAAAAAGTCCAGCATATTGTTATCATTCAGCTTGTAACCGCCATCAATCTGAGCTGTGTATTTATTGGATTTATAACGGCTCCATTCACGCAACGGCTGGTTCTGCATATCCCATTCACTGTTCGGATACGCTGTATTGATATGCTCGGCCCGATATTTTTTATTCTGATACATGTAGTCAAGCATCCAGCCCCATTCAAGCTTGCCAACCTCCTGACGGTTCTGCAGCATCAGGCTGGCACTGTTCTGTTTCTGTCTGCGGCTGTCATAATAATATCTGTCGCTCAAATCAACGCCATTATTATAAACCGCTGCATTAACATCACCCAGCCATACACTGTCCGGCATATGTCTGTCCAAGGTATCATATGTGCCTTTAATAACCCAGTTTTTATTTTGCCATTTTACAATCGTACTGGTCTTTTCATAGTCATTGTATTTTCTGTATCTGGTAGCATCAGCTGCTTCCTTTTGTTTTTGTTTTAATTTTTCCAGTGATTCTTTTCTGCCGGCCTGATTTTTATTTTTATCAGGGTCCGCATCATTCGTCCACTTATCTATATTATTCTGAACTACTTTATCGCCATACTCTTTAAGAATTTCTTCCTTGATTTCAGGTGTAAGAACACCTTCGCCAAAGGAACTGCCGATCCAGTCATATTGCAGCGCCTCATGCCAGTCACTGTCATCATAGCCTCTTTTAAGATACTCATCCTTAAGACCTCTGTCTACCACCTGTTGTTCAATTAAATACAGATTGGAATTACCGACATCTTTTTTCGCATATTCATACCTGTTGTCATAAATAGCATCCTTCAGGCTGTCGCTTCTTACAAATCCCACCCAGGCATCATTATTTGCTTTATAGTAATCTATTTGTTCCTGCTGCAGATTTATTACAGCACCTTTGGTCATATAATCTATGGTTTCATTATTAAAATTATCTATCACCTTCTGCTGACCTGCTATCTGCTGCTCACCATATGGCAAATATCTTTCCGCAGCATAGTTTTTATACTTGAAATCTCCGTCGCTGGATTCATAGTTAGTGCCAACCATTAACGAACCATCCCCCAGAGGAGCTGTTATTTCCATAGAGCCCCTTTTGCCACCATAAGAGCTTTTGCCAACTTCTAAGGATACATTTGTTGTTTCCGGTTTTTTCGTAACAATGTTGATAACACCGCCCATAAAAGTACCGCCAAAACGGCTGGGAATATAACCGCGGTAAACCTCAATACGCTCTACGTTTTTTACAGGAATTGTCGAAAGGTCAACCGCAGTATCACCGCCAAGGTTAGCCAATACACCGTCAATAAAAATGCCGACCTGCGCAGCAGTGGAGCCACGCATCGTCACAGTTGTATATTGCCCTTTGCCGTTTACCTCACGCACGTGCACACCGGGCACGGTCAAAAGCAAGTCAGGCAATGATTTCTGCTCACCTTTGAATTCATCAGGACGCACAATGTTTACCGTACCGGGAGAAAGCTTGCTTTCCCAATCAGGACGTTTAGCTTCTACCGTCATAGCATCAAGGCTGAAGTCCATCAATGAGTCATCAGCATCATTGCTTGCTGTCTGCGCAGTATCAGTTGGGGCTGCGTATGCAGCAGGCAGAAATTCTGTAAGAGAGCATCCCAGAGATACAGCAATTGCCGCAGCTAAAATATTTTGGCCATTAATATTTTTCACTAAAATCTCCTCCTTAACCCGGAAATTTATCATAAACTAAAAAAAAAGACTTAATTTTAAAATGGGCATACTAATCCCATTATAAAATTAAGTCATCAGATTAATTTTATATGTCTTCAGCTGCAATCCGACTTTACGGCCTCCTGTGCAGGTAAGCTAGAGCTATTTGGCGTGCTGAAGTACATGATGTATATATTTTTTTATATTAAACCATGTGTTTAAAGATCTGTTTTTTTAACAGTTAGCACGGGCATCATTAATTTTACCTTGATGCGCTCTGGCTCCATCGCGCCGGCGCAGCCTTAAAAGCTCACCTATAAGCGTCAGCAAATACTCACACGGTATTGTTACATATGTTTCGTCGCATTTTGAAAAATGATTAAATCTTGCCTTTAAATCCTCATACTTCATAATGAATCCTCGTCCCCCTTTTAGGCATACGAAAGCAATTGCTCTTATCCGCCTGTAAATCGCAGGTTCAATGGATATCTTAAACAAACAGCGCTTTGACTCAAGATCTTCATGTCTCCATCCCTGTGCGAAAGGTATAAGCTGCGGCAATCAGTTTATATGATGAAGGCACTCCCTAATACAATTGCGGTACAGTGCCGGATTCTCACCATGCTTCCCTATTTGTTTAATATGTTTTTAACTTTTTATTATACGCGGAACAATAAATGATATCAGTTTGTAATCTATTTGCTTTTCATTTATCTCTATTTGCTTATTGATTGTTTGTATCATTTGCCGATTTAATTATAACATGCGAAATATTCTTTAGTCAAGAAAGCTCTTTGGATACTTTTTTAATTTTATTTACAAAACTCTCAGTAAAACAACACCATGAGCTTTTTCTGTTAACTGCATATTCTTGAACATCATCACTTATTTACTAATTTACAATTAAGCAAACTTCTGCAGCAAATCATCTTTTCCTAAAATATCAAAAATGTCAAATAGCAGATAAACCGTAACGGAAAACCTGCTATCCGACATTTTTTGAGAGGAGTTGATGAGTTTTTTGAAAAGGAGTATTTAAAGCCTGTTTCTACAAGCTTTATACAAAACTAAAAGTAAGGGGCTTTAAATCTTAGAAGCTCCAGCGCAGGCCGGCATCAAGACGATATTTTTGCTCTACATCTCCGCCAAAGCTGCAGCCATAGGTTGCATAGAAGGTGTTGGCAGCACTAAGCTTAGCAGTCACGCCAACCTGTGCTTCATACCAGGTATCGCCAAAGTCAAGGCTTGTTTTACCGCCCTGTTCGCCTACTGCACGGAACGCACTGTCAAAGTCACCGCTGAATTCATGTGCTGCTGCCAGTTTTACAAAGTAGCTTGCATTATCAGTTGTCTGGCCTACACGTACGCCCAAGCGAGCGATGCAGCTGGTGAATGCATCCTGTGCAACATCCATATTCTTATTCTTGCCCCAGGCACTGAGATAGTCGCTTGTTGCAGCATAGTCCTTCGCAGCAATACGGCCTACAGTCAGTTCTAAGCTCGGATCAACATACAAACCGTTTTTGCCTTCAAAACGCTTGCCATATTCTGCGCTCAAAGATGCACCCCATGTTTTATAATCGCCATTCAGCTTATGACCATAAGCATTGCGTACATCGAATTCATTTTCCAGGCGAGTGTATTTAGCAATCAAATCAAGATATTGACCGCTATCACCCTGCCAAGTACCATACAGTCCCAAGCTTGTACCCTTAATGTCGGCACGACCGTTGCCATAGGAAGAATTGCCATCATTGTAGGAAAGAGCCACACCTGCTTTCCAACCGTTTCCTACTTCCTTATCATAGCCAACCTGATAAGCGTTGTATTTGAGGTTCAGGTCGGTATTTTGCGCATCCATGCTGTATTTGCCACCATAATACTTAGCCCAGATGCCGCTTTCATCTTCGCTCAGACGCAGGTCGCCCATGCGTTTCATCAGGTCATTGTTTTCTGCACGCCACAGCAAAGCAGCAGAAGCCATGGCAGTCTTAGCGCCCTTCATCATAGCGGTTTCTTTATCGCCGTAGATTACTTCAGGGTTCTTTTTATTTTCCGGAGTAATAATAGAGCCTTCCTTCAGGCTGCCCTTGCCATCTTCCGCAGAGAAGTTAATGTCACCAAGCTTAAGAGCTGCAGAGCTGGCAGTCAAGCCTTCGGCAATCTGCACATAACCATCAAGATTATTTTCCGCACCGTCGATTGCGCCGGTGTAGGTAAGCTTGTTAGCCAGCTTTCTCAGCACCTTGCTTACTTCACCTGCATTACTGGTATCAATGCCGTCGTTATCCGTGCTCAGGGTAATTACGGAGCCTTCGGCTGCACTGCCGATGGTAATGTTGCCGCCGAGAACACGGGTTGGGTATTCGCTGTCGCGGACAAAGGACACTATCGTATTACCAGTATAATTACTCAATTTAATATTTTTATCCCCGTCCATAACTATAGTGCCACGTGCCGCTTCATCTTTACCACCAGTAAAGTAATCAACTGCTATATCATGAGTACCGTTATGATACCAAACAGCACCAGTATCAAGCGTCATGGACATATGATTTATTGCATCACTATCTTTTTCTGCATTAGAACCACCGTGCCAGGTTGCTCCATTATGCATCCGTAATGTCAAAGCGCCTTTAGCACCACCAGTCCAGTCAGCACCATTGTCCATATAAATATTAACACCATATTTAGTAGTACTATCATATGCACTTTCATTATCTAAAGTTGCATTAGAGCTTTGCGTACCAATAACATTTCCACGTAAATATGAATCTTCACCATTTAATCCAACATTGACCTGTGCTGCTTTCTTACTACTACTACCTTTAGCACGTAAGTCACCGTCAATTTGAACTACATTGTCACCAGCGCCAATTACATTACCATCATTGTCTTTTTGGGTATTAACATTAATTCTCATCATATCGCCATAATTATAAGTATGTTTAGCTTCAAGTCTGCCCACAAACTTGCCACCGCCAATGTCAATTTGTGCAGAATCAGCCTGAACAGCATAGCTTTCATAAACAGTAGCTCCACCATATGCGGATGTATCTTTGGCTACAATGTTCACAAGACCATCTATGACGATTTTTGACTCTTCCCCACTGTCGGATTTTTTAGTTTCTGCATAAAGACCTCGTTTACCGTGAGCTTCATATAAGCCATTAAAGGAAAAGATTTTTTGATCCTGATTTTCTCCGCCGTTATGAATAATCAGCTTTCCGCCACCATATGCTAAAGCGCCGGTATGGATATTACCTTTTTCGTTAGCAAAAGTAACATTAATATTTCCTGCATTATTTATTTCCAGCGAACTTCCCTGTCCTGCAGCAAGCCCCACTAATTTTGACGCGTTATATTCATTTCCAGCAATATGATTTATATTTAATGTATTATTATTCATATTGATAGTAATATCTTTACCGACTGCTGTATATATAGGTGCTACAAATCTATTATAAGTTGTATAATTTGGTTGAACTAATGCACCCACCTCAGAGTTTATCGTAACATTTTCTTTAAAATTATAGGAGCCGTTACCTTGATCAATTACACCTGCAGTGACATAATCCGTATCTTCACTTGCATCACCTGTAATTGATGTATTAAATTCCAAGCCGGAGTCATCATTCAAAGAAGTTGTGAGATCGCTAGAAGCATACCTTGCAAATGCTTGCAGCACTTTCATTCTTGCAGCAGTTGTAGTCGCAGGATTTAAGGAGCCTTGTCCGTCAGTTGAGCTATAAGAAATTTTGCCTGTTTTCTTAGCTACGCTTGAAGAAGTAAGACCTTCTGCAATGGTTACAGTGCCATCCAAATTCCTTTCGCCAGTTGTATAGGCAGTGTAGTAAAGCTTATTAGCCAGCTTATCTAAGACCTGATTGATTTGCGTAGTATTACCATTGCTAATACCTGTATTATCTGTAATCAAATTGATAGTAGAGCCTTTTTCTGCATTAGCAATAGTAAAGTTACCGCCCAAAATATTTGTTACATCTTGTGCATCATGCTTATAGAACACCTTCATATTGCCTGCATAATTAGCAATGCTAACATTACCAGTATTATAACTTGCAGACTTACCATCAACAGTCTTAGTAAACGGAGTCATATATACCAAGCCTGCATTTTTAGCGTTGCTGCTGCCAGTAAGGCGTAACAAAGCTGTTGTATCTGCTTCATTATAGTTGTACCACGCTGCACCGTTGGTAATTTCTGCACTTACGGCATTGTTCAAAGAATAGCCTTGCCACAAAGTACCTGGATCACTCATTTTTACATTAGTTGCAAAAGAAGCATTACCACGCCACCGTGCTTGATTACCCATGAAAAGGTTTACACTGCCATAATCGCCCGGAGTTTCACCCCAACCAGCGCCTTTAATATAATCGCCAACCCAATAAGATTCTGAAGTATTGAGGCCTACATTAATAGTCCCCTTCGTTCCCATACCGCCAACGGTGTTAAAATCGCCAAAAATTTGTACTTCCTTATCACCAGCTCCAGTAGCCTTGGCATCTAAAGCATCTCCGTCCTTAACAACGTTTACATTAACAATGCCATAATTACTGCTGACAAATTCGCCATAAGCACGGATAGCACAGTTTTCTGCAAAACCATAGTTCAGGCCAGGATTTACACCTTTTTTAGTTGCAAAAATTTTACCACCACCGATATCAATAGTAGAAGCAACTGCGCTCACTGCTTCCGACATGCCAACACCATTATCTGTTTTCGCATTAATATCTACTAATCCATCAATTTTAATATAAGAGCGAGTATCTTTCGCACCATTCATAGCTTTGACTACAGCACCATTGGTACTATTACCAGTTGTACCATTTAAAGACAGTACATTATCATCATTATGAATAAGGATTTGACCCCCACCGTTTACAAACAAGGCTGCTGTCTGACCTTTATTTTCATTAGTGCTTTCTGCATAAACGCTTAAATCACCTGTGCTAGTGATTTCAACCTTGCCCTTATTAATCGCAGCAATGCCAGTAGAATGTCCGTCATTATTACCAATTATAGATAAGGCGTTATTGCCCATATCAATGCTAAGCTCTGTACCTTCTTCACTAGCAGATACAGCTGCGCCGATATTAGGAAGCCATGGCCCGCCTGCAATTAAATTATTGCTAACTTCAACGTTTACATTTTCTGAAAAAGACAAATTAGCTGGTCCAATAATCGGTTCAGTGATTGTCTGGTCAGCAAATGCCACCGACGCCATACTGCACCCCAGCGCCATAGCAATACCCAAAGCTAATTTTCTTGATTTTTTTAAAGAATTACTTTTTGACATAATATTTCCCCCTTTAATTATCTTGGTGGTCTTCTAAATGATTAAATACGACGTCAAACTCCTTTCTTCAATCATACATATCCTTTTCCTGGCAACAACTAACGCTTCGCAAAAGAAAAAGCTTGGTATCACTCGTGTATCAGGTGCACCAAGGCGCACCGATTCCACAGTGAAACCAAGCCAATAGTCAGGTAATCACTAAGCTTTAACTGCAATCCGACTTTACGGTCTTCTATTTAGGTAAGCATATGCTATTTCGCATGTTAAAGTATTTGGTATCTATTTTATTTTTAAAACTTGTACTTAATTTATCTGCTACCATTCTCTACTCTAAGTCTTTTGATATTAAATCTTATTTATTTCATTGTACCATGCTATATTTTATGTGTCAATACTATTTTACAACCAGCAAAAACATAACTTACCAGTTTTGGGAATCGCTTATAATAATCTTAGAAAAAATCCTGCCCAAATTTGCCAAACACAAAATTTAGTAATATAATAGGAAATGCATTTTTGATAAATTTATTGTTTTCGAGAGGGGTTAATAAATGCTTTTAAACGAAAAAAAATTCACGTCTTACCTTGTGCGGTGAACTCGCACTATTGGTTGCAGTAATCATCAACAGCTTCAGCGTCGTGCTCATGCTCTACTCCGGTTCCGGCATCAGCGCCATCAGCAGCGTTCCCTTTGCCTTCAGCGAAGCCTTTCCCAAGCTCACACTTGGTACCTGGACCTACATTTTCCAAGGATTGCTTATCGCCAGCCTGATGTATCTGCGTAAAAAGTTTATTGCGTCCTATATGTTCAGCTTTGTTGTAGGCTTTGTGTTCAGCCAATTCCTTGATTTGTTCGAGCTGTATATAAACATGTTACCGCAGGCCTTTTCCTGGCGTGTGCTGTATTTTATCGTAAGCTATGTTTTAATCTGTATCGGTATCGCTTTGTCCAACCGCTGCGGCCTGCCTATTATCCCTACGGATTTATTCCCGCGTGAGTTGAGCGCCATCATAAAAATCGAGTACGCTAAAATCAAAATCACCTTTGATGTCACTTGCCTGGCTATCACAGCACTGCTGACACTGTTCTTATTGGGACATATAGACGGACTGGGAATAGGCACCATCCTGGCAGCCTTCACCATGGGTAAAGGCGTAGCTTATGCCGGTCAATATTTAGATAAAAATTTTCAGTTCATGCCCTATTTACAGAAAGACTAAAGAGATATTACTGTGAACTGCAGCATTAAGAAGCTAGATTTTGCCATCAAATTTCTTAATGCTGTTTTTGTTTTTCACAGTAATCTCTCTTTTCATAATATCCTTTGGCTCTTTCAGGCTCTCCGCTATACTGTTTGCCAGCAGCAGCATTCTGATATACCGAAATTATTCTCTACCCTAACGCCACATCCAACACCATCATCACACTGAAGCCTACGGCAAAGAAAATCGTGCCGATATTGGAATGCTCTCCCTGCGACATTTCAGGAATCAGCTCCTCTACAACAACATAAAGCATCGCTCCGGCAGCAAAGCTCAAAAGATACGGCAGCACCGGTATTACAAGTTGGGCAGCAAGTATCGTCAGCACTGCTCCGATTGGTTCCACCACACCGGACAGCACACCGCCCCAAAACGCTCTGTTCTTACTCTCTCCCTCTGCGCGAAGTGGCATAGAAATAATTGCGCCCTCAGGGAAGTTTTGAATAGCAATACCGATGGACAAGGCAAGCGCCCCTGCCGCCGTAATTGGCGTATTCCCCGCCAGAAAGCCGGCATACATCACACCGACTGCCATTCCCTCAGGTATGTTATGCAACGTGACTGCCAAAACCATCATCGCAGTACGGCTCAAATTACTTTTGGGGCCTTCCGTCTGCTCACTTCCCACATGCAGATGGGGAATCAAGTGGTCAAGCAGGAGCAAAAATAATATACCAATCCAAAAGCCGATAAACGCAGGGAGAAAGGACAGCCTTCCCATACTTTCGGATTGCTCGATAGCAGGAATCAGCAAGCTCCAGATTGATGCTGCAACCATAACACCCGCAGCAAAGCCCGCAAGCGAGCGCTGCACCATATTGCTAAGCGATTTTTTCATAAAGAACACACACGCCGAACCGAGTGTTGTTCCGATAAATGGAATAAGAATTCCCATGAAAGTCTCCATTACTTCACCATCCTTGTATAAAAGTTTCTTTCGTTAATTTAATTATACTACAATAGTAGGAATTATGATAGCTAAAGATGAGATTTCTTTTGAGTTATATCACCTACTTTTATGCGGCGGAGTTAATGATGCAGGCGAAATCAGCGGCAGCAACAAACTGTAGGAAGCATATTCGAACTAAAGGACTTAATCAATCCCCCTCATACCAAGCAGCAAGAAATCAATGCGCACCTTTTTTTCCACGATTACTTCACTATAATATGTTATACTTTGTTCATCGGTTGAACACCGACATGTTCCTTGAAAACTGTTTTGACAAATAAGATCGGA
>OLSP01001157.1_pt1 | contig 24897 bp, 18 predicted proteins | sample 1672941 | NCBI WGS metagenome assembly OLSP01 (sample SAMEA3136739, study PRJEB25190) | human gut metagenome | reverse complement strand
CGACGAAATTAACGCCTGCACCGTCAAGATCAAGTGCGATGTGAACGGCAAGGACGAGGACTGGCTGTTCCTGTTCAAGAACGAGACCCACAACCACCCCACCGAGATCGAGCCCTTCGGTGGTGCGGCTACCTGCATCGGCGGTGCCATCCGTGACCCGCTGTCCGGCCGCAGCTACGTCTATCAGGCCATGCGCGTTACCGGCGCAGGCGATCCGCTCAAGCCGGTCAGTGAGACGTTGCCCGGCAAGCTGCCCCAGCGCAAGCTGGTGACCACTGCTGCCGCAGGCTATTCCTCCTACGGCAACCAGATCGGCCTTGCTACCGGTCAGGTGGATGAGATCTACCACCCCGGCTATGTGGCAAAGCGCATGGAGATCGGCGCCGTTGTAGGCGCTACTCCCGCTTCCCACGTCCGCCGCGAGTGCCCCGCCCCCGGCGATGTCATCGTTCTGCTGGGCGGCCGCACCGGCCGTGATGGTGTGGGCGGTGCTACTGGTTCTTCCAAGGCCCACAAGCTGGACAGCCTTGAGCACTGCGGTGCCGAGGTGCAGAAGGGCAACGCCCCCATCGAGCGCAAGCTGCAGCGCCTGTTCCGCCGCGAGGATGCCTGCAAGATGATCAAGCGCTGCAACGACTTCGGCGCAGGCGGCGTCTCTGTCGCCATCGGCGAGCTGGCCGACGGCCTGTATATCGACCTGAACAAGGTCACGAAGAAGTACGACGGCCTCGACGGCACCGAGCTGGCCATCAGCGAGAGTCAGGAGCGGATGGCCGTGGCGCTGGCCCCCGAGGATGTGGACAAGTTCATCGCCATTGCCACCGAGGAGAACCTTGAGGCCACCCCCGTGGCAAAGGTCACGGAAGAAAAGCGTCTGAACATGGTGTGGAACGGCAAGTCCATCGTCAACATCAGCCGCGAGTTCCTGAACTCCAACGGTGCCGAGAAGCACCAGAACGTCCACATCGAGAAGGGCACCGTCTGGCAGCCCCAGTGGGCTGGTGTGACCTTCGAGCAGAAGATGAAGAACATGGTGGGCGACCTGAACGTCTGCAGCAAGAAGGGCCTTTCGGAGCGGTTCGACTCCACCATCGGCGCAGCCACTGTGCTGATGCCCTTCGGCGGCGCACGCCAGCTGACCCCCCAGAACGCCATGGTGGCCAAGCTGCCGGTGGACGGCGAGACCAACACCTGTTCCGGCATGGCATGGGGCTACAATCCCTATCTGATGAGCGCCGACCAGTATGTGGGCGCACAGATGGCCGTGATCGAGAGCGTGACCAAGCTGGTGGCCAGCGGCTTCCGCTATGAGGACGCCTACCTGACGTTCCAGGAGTATTTCGAGCGTCTGGGCAATGTGCCGGAGCGCTGGGGCAAGCCGCTGGCCGCTCTGCTGGGCGCTCTGGATGCCCAGATGGGCCTCGGCATCGCCTCCATCGGCGGCAAGGATAGTATGTCCGGCTCCTTCGAGCAGCTGGATGTGCCTCCCACGCTGGTGTCCTTCGCCACGGCCATCGGCAAGGCCAGCCGCGTCGTCTCCACCGAGTTCAAGAAGCCGGAGAGCACGGTCGTCCTCCTCCGGCCCATCCTCGATCCGGCGACCGGCTGCCCCAACTTCTTCTCCCTGAAAGCCAACTATAAGATCGTCGAGCAGATGATGGAGGAGGGCATCGTGGCCTCCGCCTGCTCTGTGGGCTACGGCGGTCTGGCCGAGGCCCTCTTCAAGATGGGTCTGGGCAACCGCATCGGCTTCAAGATGATGACCAAGATGTCCACCCACGATATGTTCAAGCCCATGTACGGCTCCATCGTGCTGGAGATGGTCTCCGACGCCCCGGCCGGTGAGCTGCTGGGCGAGACCACGGCGGACTACGTCTTCGAGTGCTGCGGCGACAAGCTGGATATGGCACAGCTGCAGGAGATCTGGGAGTCCAAGCTCGAGCCGGTCTACCCCTACCGCAAGTCCGGCCCCGTCGTCGAGAAGATCAGCGGCAGCCTGACCGCGCCCGCTGCGCCCAAGATCGGTGTGGCAAAGCCGAAGGTCATCATCCCGGTCTTCCCGGGCACCAACTGCGAGTACGACACCGCCCGCGCCTTTGCCCGCGCCGGTGCTGACCCCGAGGTGCTGGTCATCCGCAACCTGACCCCCGCTGACGTCACTGCCAGCTGCGAGGCACTGGTGAAGGCCATCAACGAGAGCCAGATCGTCATGCTGCCCGGCGGCTTCTCCGGTGGCGACGAGCCGGACGGCAGCGCCAAGTTCATCGCCTCCTTCTTCCGCAGCCCGGCCGTCACCGAGGCGGTCCGCGACCTGCTGCAGCACCGTGACGGCCTGATGCTGGGCATCTGCAACGGTTTCCAGGCTCTCATCAAGCTGGGTCTGGCCGCTTACGGCGACATCCGCCCCATCACGTCCTGCGACCCGACCCTGACCTTCAACACCATCGGCCGCCACCAGAGTATGCTGGTGCGCACCCGCATCGCTTCCACCGGCAGCCCGTGGCTGTCCAAGTGCAGCGTGGGCGACCAGCACACCGTGGCCATCAGCCACGGCGAGGGACGCTTTGTGGCACCCCAGAGCGTGCTGGATACCCTCATCGCCAACGGCCAGATCGCAACTCAGTACGTCGATCAGGACGACAACCCCAGCATGGACCTGCGGTATAACCCCAACGGCTCCGTCCTCGCCATCGAGGGCATCACCAGCCCGGACGGCCGCGTCTTTGGTAAGATGGGCCACTCGGAGCGCAGCGGCGAGTACCTCTACAAGAATGTCACCGGCGATAAGTATCAGCCGATCTTCGAGGGCGGCGTGGACTATTTCAAGATTTGATGGTAGAATAAGAAAAACCTCTCCGTCACGGCTTTGCCGTGCCACCTCCCCTATCGAGGGGAGGCTTTGGCAGGGCGGAAAACTTTACCTCTTCGCCAGAGGCTCCCCTCGGTAGGGGAGCTGTCGAGCGATAGCGAGACTGAGAGGTTGAGCCTTTTGCAAAACTTACCCAAGGAGGACAGCTTAATGTCTCAGCATGACCGTTATATCAGCCCCTTTTCCACCCGATATGCCTCCGATGAGATGCAGTACATCTTCTCGGACGACAACAAGTTCCGCACCTGGCGCCGTCTGTGGGTGGCGCTGGCCCGGGCCGAGATGAAGCAGGGCCTGACCAATATCACCCCCGAGATGGTGGCCGAGCTGGAAGCTCATGTGGACGACATCAACTATGAGGTCGCCATCGAGAGGGAGAAGCTGGTGCGCCACGACGTTATGAGCCATGTCTACGCCTACGGCCAGCAGTGCCCCAAGGCAGCAGGCATCATCCATCTGGGCGCCACCAGCTGCTACGTCGGCGACAACACCGACATCATCGTGATGCGTCAGGGCCTTGAGCTGGTGCGCAAGAAGCTCATCGGCGTGCTGGCAAAGCTGGCCAAGTTTGCCGAGGAGTACAAGGATATGCCCTGCATGGCCTACACCCACTGCCAGCCCGCCCAGCCCACCACCGTGGGCAAGCGTGCCACCCTGTGGGCCAACGAGCTGGTGATGGACCTCAACGAGATCGACCACCGCCTTGCGACCCTGCAGCTGCGCGGTGTCAAGGGCACCACCGGTACGCAGGCCTCTTTCATGGAGCTGTTCAAGGGCGACGCCGATAAGATCCGCGCTGTGGATGCCTCCATCGCCGAGGAGATGGGCTTCGACCGCGAGGCCGTTATCCCGGTGTCCGGCCAGACCTACAGCCGCAAGGTGGATGCTTTCATCCTGAATGCTCTGGCCGGCATCGGCCAGAGCTGCATGAAGTTTGCCACCGACCTGCGCCTGCTGGCCAACTTCAAGGAGATGGAAGAGCCTTTTGAGAAGAACCAGATCGGTTCCTCTGCCATGCCCTACAAGCGCAACCCCATGCGCTGCGAGCGCATCTGCGCACTGAGCCGCTACCTGATGGTGGATGTGCTCAATCCCAGCTTCACCACTGGCACCCAGTGGTTCGAGCGGACGCTGGATGACAGCGCCAACAAGCGGGTGGCAATGGCCGAAGGCTTCCTCGCCACCGACGCCATCCTGAACATCATGCTCAACGTCACCGACGGCATCGTGGTCTACCCGAAGGTCATCCGCAGCCGCCTGATGGCGGAGCTGCCCTTCATGGCCAGCGAGAACATCATGATGCAGGCCGTGGAGAAGGGCGGCAACCGTCAGGAGCTGCACGAGCGCCTGCGCCAGCATGCCATCGCCGCCGGCAAGCAGGTCAAGGAAGAGGGCCTGCCCAACGATATGGTAGACCGTGTCGCCGCTGACCCCGCCTTTGGCCTGACCAAGGAGGAGATCACAGCGGGCCTTGTGCCCGAAAACTTCGTGGGCCGCGCTCCCCAGCAGGTGGAGGAGTTCATTGCCCACATCCTCAAGCCCATTTTCGACACGAATCCGGATGCTGTGGAGCAGCATGCAAATCTGAGTGTCTAAGGCTTCAAAACATTAGCTCACAAAGGGAGAACGCTGCTGCGCGTTCTCTCTTTTGTTTTGAGACAAAGCTTTTTGGGCACTGCAAAAGCCTCTCCCAAAGGGAGAGCCTTGAACCGTTCTGCCTAAAATGCTACAATATATCCGCACAAAACATTGAGAATCAGGAGAACACCATGCGACTCGACAAATATCTGGCCGAGACGGCCCAATGCACCCGGAGCGAGGCCAAGGCGCTGCTGGCAAAAGGGCGCGTCACCGTGAACGGTGCGGTCTGCAAGAAAGGGGACATCCAGCTGAAGGCCGCCGACGCCGTGGCAGTGGACGGCAGGGCGCTTGATTACCAGCAGTTCGTCTACCTCATGCTCAATAAGCCCGAGGGCGTCGTCAGCGCCTCCACCGACAAGAGGGACACCACCGTCGTCGATCTGGTGGGGGACGCCTACCCCCGGCGGGAGCTGTTCCCGGCGGGGCGGCTGGACAAGACCAGCACCGGCTTCGTCCTGCTGACGGACGACGGCGGCTTTGCCCACGACATCCTCGCGCCCAAGCGCCATGTCTCCAAGACCTACACCGTCACCATCGACACCCCGCTGACGGAGGAGATGCGCGCAGGCTTTGCCGCCGGTGTCACGCTGGCCGACGGCACGGCCCTCTCTCCGGCAGAGGTGTCCGCCCTTACGCCCGACGGCCTGACCGTCCGCGTCCTGCTGCGGCAGGGCGTCTACCACCAGATCAAGCGGATGTTCGGCATCTACGGCGCGGGCGTCAACGCCCTCCATCGGGACGCCATCGGCGGCCTTACGCTGGACGAGAGCCTTGCGCCGGGCCAGTGGAGGGAGCTGACCGCCGACGAAGTGGCGAAAATTACCACGGGGTGAGGCGGCGCTTTTCACCCCTTCTTCAAAAAAGTATCACAATTTGCCGGTAAAATAGCTCTCAGAACCACGCAGAAAGGCCTTTTTTGGCCCTGAAAATGCCCCGAAAGATAATTTCAACAAGAAAGAAGAATTTTTTTTGGTGAAATATGTTGCAAAAGTAAATTCTTTTGTGTAAAATATAAAATGTAATGCGGCGAAATTGTTGAAAATCACAATCCCGCCCACCTGCGGTTTGCACAAGAGAGGAAAAGGGGTATCCATTTATGGCCAATAGAGTATTTCAGAGCGTGATCTACCAGATGAAGGACGCGATCGACCGTGTGGTCGGCGTGGTGGATGAGACCGGCGCTGTCATCTCCTGCTCGGAGCTGAATCTGATCGGCGAGGTGCGCGAGGGCTTTATGGCAGAGCGTCTGACGGCCGGAGACCGCTTCGTGCGGGATGGCTACACCTATCAGCAGTTCTCCAGCGCAAAGCATAACGATTATGCCGTCTTCGTGGAAGGCGCTGACGAGACTGCGGGCCAGTTCGCCGCGCTGCTGTCCATCAGCCTCCAGAGCATCAAGCAGTATCACGACGAGAAGTTCGACAAGTCCAACTTTATCAAGAATGTGGTGCTGGACAATATCCTGCCCGGCGACATCTACGCCAAGGCCCGTGAGCTGCACTTCGCCACCGATGTCTCCCGGGTGGTGTTCATCGTCCGCGTCACCAGCGGCGGAGACATCTCCGCTTACGACGTGGTGAGCAGCCTGTTCCCCGATAAGCAGAAGGATTTCGTCTTCAACATCAGCGAGACGGACACTGTTCTGGTCAAGGAGATCCGCAAGGGCATCGACCGCTCCGATATGGAAAAGCTGGCGGCCAGCATCGTGGATACCCTGTCCGGAGAGCATTACATCAAGGCTGTCGTGGGCATCGGCACCCCCATCGCCAACGTGAAGGATCTGGCCACTTCCTTTAAGGAAGCGCAGATCGCCATGGAGGTCAGCAAGGTGTTCGATACCGAGAAGCAGATCATCCGCTACGACAATCTGGGCATCGCACGCCTCATTTATCAGCTGCCCACCACGGTCTGCGAGATGTTCCTGCGCGAAGTGTTCAAGCAGGGCAGCATCGAGAGTCTGGATCAGGAGACCCTCTTTACCATCCAGCGCTTCTTCGAGAACAACCTGAATGTCTCCGAGACCAGCCGCGGCCTGTTCGTCCACCGCAATACGCTGGTGTACCGTCTGGAAAAGATCAAAAAGCTGACCGGTCTGGATCTGCGTGAGTTCGACGACGCTATCGTGTTCAAGGTAGCGCTCATGGTCAAGAAGTACCTGTCCAACAATCCGGCCAAATATTGATATTTCGTCTCAGCCGCCCCGGCTGCGGACGCCGAAACCGGCCGCTCGACCCCGATGCTGGCCGGTTTCTTTTGTTATAGCCTGTATGGACAACCTCTCCGTCACGGCTGACGCCGTGCCGCAACCCGGCCTTGTCGAGCGAAGCGAGACTGAGAGGTTTAAGCTTGGAACTTCTGTACCAAATAACTTTTCAGGAGCAAGATACTCATGATAGATTTTGAACATGTCACCAAGATATACAAGAGGAGCGACAAGCCCGCGCTGGAGGACATCGACTTCCATGTGGCGGACGGCGAGTTCGTCTTTCTGGTGGGACACTCCGGTGCAGGCAAGTCCACCCTGCTCAAGCTCATCCTCCGGGAGGAGCTGCCCACAGAGGGCCGCGTGCTCGTGGACGGCAAGGATGTCGCCCGGCTGCGCCGGGGCAAAGTGCCCTATCTCCGCCGCCAGATGGGCATCATCTTTCAGGACTTCCGCCTCATCCCGACCATGACGGTCTACGAGAACATCGCCTTTGCGATGCACGTCACCAACATCGGCAAGAAGGACATCAAGGAACGGGTCAACTATATGCTGGAACTGGTGCATCTGGAAGATAAGGCAAAGGTCTACCCCGAGTTCCTCTCCGGCGGCGAGCAGCAGCGGGTGGCCGTGGCCCGCGCTCTGGCCCACAGCCCTCGTCTGGTCATCGCGGACGAGCCTACCGGCAACATCGACCCCGAGATGAGCCTTGAGATGATGGAGCTGCTGGAGCGGGTGAGCGAAATGGGCATCACAGTGCTGGTCGTCACCCACGAGCATGAGCTGGTGCGCCGCTTCAACCGCCGCACCGTCACCCTGAAGAACGGCCGCATCATCTCCGACGTCCCGGCCAGCTTCGGCGAGGAGGTGCACGCATGAAGATCTCGACGTTTGGTTTCCTGACCCGGCGCGGCGTGCGCAACCTCGGCAAGCACTGGGCCATGACCATTGCCTGCATCGCCTCGCTCAGTGTCTGCATGACCCTGAACACCTTCGCCAGTCTCGTCGAGGTGAACGTGGACAGCATGGTCAACTATCTGGGCACTCAGAACGAGATGGTGGTCTATGTGGACCCCGAGGCCGACAACACCCTCATCGAGTCGGTCGGCGCGGCCATCGGCAGCACCGCAGGGGTGAGCCGGGTGCAGTATATGTCCAAAGAGGACGTCCTGAACCAGTACAAGGGCTATATGTCCGAGTACGCCGACCTTCTGGACGAGTTCGAGAACGACAACCCCTTTAAAGCAAATTACCGTGTCTCCCTGTCGGATCTGAGTCAGATGGAGGCTATGAGCAGGAAATTCGAGGCCATTGAGGGCGTCTACAGCGTCACAGCCCCCATCGAGATGACCAAGACCTTCGTGGACGTCCAGAAGGCCGTCACCAAGGCCGGGCGGATCGTCGTGCTGGTGCTGATGGCCGTGAGCATCATCACGGTGGGCACCACCATCCGGCTGAGCGTCTTTGCCCGCCGCCGCGAAATTGAGATCATGAAGTACGTCGGCGCCACCAACGCCCTCGTCACCCTGCCCTTCGTCATCGAGGGTCTGGTGATGGGCCTCATCTCCGGCATCATCACAGCAGCGGCCAGCATCGGCGGCTACGCCTATATCGTGGAGATCTCGCCCACACTGGGCAGTCTGTGGCAGATGCTCATGGGCATGGCTCTGGTGCCGCTGGAAAACGTCTGGCCCACCATCCTGACCTACAGCCTCGTGGCGGGCGCTCTGGTGGGCGGTCTGGGCAGTATGTTCTCCATCCGCAAGCACCTTAATGTGTAAGGAGGGCCTACTGTGTATCACGATAAGCATTCCGCAGGCTTCGTCCTGCGCCACTCACCCCGCCATGCAAAGCCCTCCGGCCACTCGGTCATGATGCGTGCTGCCTGCGCCTTTGTGGCGGCGGCCTGCCTTGTGCTGAGCATGACGGTCTATCCGGCCAGCGCGGCCACCAGCATGAGTTCGCTGCAGAACAAGCTGGATAAGCTCTCCCAGTCCATCCAGCAGCATAAGACAGAGCTGAACAACGCCAAGAAGAAGGAAGCTGCCGCAAAGGCCCTCGAGTCTGAGCTGAAGGAAAAGGTCTCGGTGATCCAGAGCCAGATCAGCGTGCTTCAGGGCCAGATCGCCGAGGTGCAGAACAGCATCGGCGTCAAGGAGCAGCAGATCAGCGCCAAGCAGGCCGAGATCGCCCAGAAGGAGCAGGACATCGCCGACCAGTGGGAAGGCTTCAAGAGCCATATGGCCGCGATGCAGGAGCTGCGGGACGGCGGCAGCGTGGCCATGCTCAGCTCGGTGAACGACCTGTATGAGCTGCTGACCTTCAACGAGGTCATGCAGGACATCTCGGTGAAGGATACCGAGATCCTTGACACCATGAAGGCTGCCCGAGAGAGCCTTGTGAATGACCGCACCCAGCTTGTGGCGGAGCGCACCCAGCTGCAGAACAAAAAGGCCGAGCTGAGTGCCCAGAACAAGCAGATGCAGAGCAAGCAGAACGAGCTGAACTCCAGCGTCAAGGAGGCCCGCCTGAGCGCCGCCGAGGCTCAGCAGGCCCAGAAGAACGCGCAGGCGGCCATCGAGTCGGATGAGATGAACTACGAGGCCGTCAAGAAGGAGATCCAGAAGCTCATCGCAGCCGCAGCGGCCAGCAAGCCGCAGCTGAGCTTCAGCGGCTTCATCTGCCCCCTCAAGAGCTATACCCGCATCTCCAGTGAATACGGCTGGCGCAAGAACCCCGTCTCGGGTGTCAACAAGCTCCACGCGGGCACCGACTTCGCCGCCCCCGCCGGCACCCCCATCTACGCAGCCGCCAGCGGCTATGTGCAGGTGGCCGGATGGTCCAGCGGCGGCTACGGCAACTACGTCATCATCTACCACGGCAAAATGTCGGACGGCAACGCCTACTCCACCCTCTACGGCCATATGCGCTCGGTGGCAACGTCGGCGGGCAAGTATGTCAAGCAGGGCGAACTCATCGGCTATGTCGGTTCTACCGGCAACTCGACGGGCAACCATCTCCACCTTGAGGTGTGGAAGGGCGGCTCCAAGGCCAATGCAGTCAATCCCCGTGGTTATATTCCTATGAAATAATACTGTGTCGAGGGGTCAAAGGAGGCCATAAGGCGAAATGAACGAGCAAAAACGCAAGCGTATCCTTCGGGCGGGCTGTCTGCTGCTGGCGGGAGTATTCCTGCTGTCGGTGCTGGGCAGCGTCGTCCTGATGCTTTTGGTCTGAACCGGGGAGGAAAACTGAATGAACCGTAAAATTTCCGTAGGGATGACTGTGACCATCGTCATTCTGGCAATGACGGTCACATTTTCCATCACGATGCTGCTGGCGATGCGGCTGTTTGACCGCACCGTCACCAGCGTGAAGGAAAAGGAGAGCATGTACAACAAGGTGGCCGAAGTAGACCGCTATGTGCGTGCCAACGACTACTACGACATCGACGAGACGATGCTGTACGACCGTCTGACCGCAGGCTATCTGCTGGGCACCGGCGACAAGTACGCCCGCTACTACACCGCCTCGGCCTACACCGACCTGCTCAACGCCCAGAGCGGCAAGCTGATCGGCATCGGCGTGGAGCTGGCCATCGACCAGTCCGGCTACGCCAAGGTCACCAAGGTGTACGACGAGTCCCCCGCAAAGGAGGCCGGCCTGCAAAAGGGCGATTACATCATCACCATCGACGGCACGGACGTCAAGAGTCTGGGCGGCGCAGAGGCCGTCCAGAACAAGCTCCGGGGCGAGAGCGGCATCACCGTCAATGTGGTCTGGCTGGACAGCGAGAACGCCCAGCACACCGCTGACCTGACCCACTACGGTTTCACGGCCAACAGCGTCGATTCCGCCATGGTGCAGGACAATGTGGGCTATATCAAGATCTGGCAGTTCGACAACTCCACCCCCAGTGAGCTGGACTTTGCCCTGCGCAGCCTGACCGCCAGCGGTGCGCAGAGCTTCGTGTTCGACCTGCGCGACAACAGCGGCGGCATCCTCGACGATGCCATCAGCTGTATCGACCTCGTCGCGCCGGAAGGTGTGCTGGCCTATGCCGAGGATAAGACCGGAAACCGCACCCTGCTGGGCAGCAGCACCGACGACACCGTCATCAGCCAGCCCTCCGTCTGCCTCGTGAACGAGAACACCGCCAGCGCGGCAGAGCTGTTTGCGTCCAGCCTGCGCTCCCTGTGCGGCGCACGCCTCGTGGGCAGCAGCACCATGGGCAAGGGCACCATCCAAAGCAGCCCTCAGCGCCTCTCGGACGGCAGTGCTGTGGTGGTCACGGTGGCTAAGCTCATCTGCGGCGACGGCTCCTGCTTCGACGGCACCGGCCTGACCGTGGACGTGGAGCGTCCGCTGACCCCGGACGAGCAGGTGAGCTATTACGACTACACTCTCGACACCGACCCCCAGATCCAGCGCGCCGTCAGCTGCGCACAGCAGCTCACCGGCACCACCACCGTAGGCGGCGTGAACGATGCCGACCTCGCAGCAGACTCCGCCGCCGCCTCTTCCGAGGCAGCAGGGGAGGGCGAGGCTTCCTCGGAGGCGGCTGCTTCCAGCGTGGAAAGCGCGTCTTGATATAAGAGAAAGGAAAAAAACACTATGCCGGAGCTGACCGACCTCTCCGTGATCCGTACCCTGTGCGAAAAATACGATTTTGCGCTTTCCAAGGGTTTTGGACAGAACTTCATCATCAATCCCGGCCTGCCTCCGAAGATCGTGGATGCCAGCGGCGTCGATAAGAACTGGGGCGTGCTGGAGATCGGCCCCGGCATCGGCGTGCTGACCAAAGAGCTGGCCAGCCGCGCCGCCAAGGTGGTGTCCATCGAGGTGGACGAGCGTCTGCCGCCTCTGCTGGCCGAAACGATGGCCGGTGTGGATAATTTTAAACTGGTATTACAAGATGTTTTGAAAGTGGATCTCCGTGCCCTCATTGAGGAGGAGTTCCCCGGGATGCCGGTGGCCGTCTGCGCCAATCTGCCCTACTACATCACCAGCCCCATCGTCATGAAGCTGCTGGGCGACCGCCTGCCCATCCAGAACCTGACGGTCATGGTGCAGAAGGAGGCCGCCGACCGTCTGGCCGCTGCGCCCGGCACCCGCGCCTCCAGCGCCATCAGCTGTGCTGTGAGCTACTACGCCACCTCCAAGCTGATGTTTACTGCCGCGCCGGGCAGCTTTTACCCGGCCCCAAAAGTCACCAGCGCCGTCGTGCGGATGGACATCCGCTCCGCCCCTGCCGTGCAGGTGGAGGATGAGGACGGTTACTTCGCCCTCATTCGCGCGGCCTTTGGCCAGCGCCGCAAGACCGCAGCCAACGCCATCGCCAGCGGTCTCGGCCTGCCGAAGGAGAAGGTCATCGCCGCCATCGAGGCGGCGGGCTTTGATGCCCGCATCCGCCCTGAGGCCCTGACCCTCGAGAACTTCGCCGCCATCCAGCGGGCAATGGCCGCACAGTAACGCTCACAAAACCACTCAAGCGCCCCGCCGTTCCGTCAGGAGCGGCGGGGCGCTTTCGCATTCTGAGGCAGAAGCCGCAGAAGATATTGACAACCGGGGAAGTTTCTGGTATTCTACTAAAGTACCCTGCGCGATGCGAGAGGGTACGCTTTGCTGGTGTGGCGCAATGGCAGCGCAACTGATTTGTAATCAGTGGGTTGCAGGTTCAACTCCTGTCACCAGCTCCAAAAAAGCCCTGCGATATACCGCCGAAAGGCGGCGTGTATCGCGGGGCTTTTGCTTTTTGCGGCGTGGCGGTATCCGACCATTCGGAAAAATCATGCTGCCGGAGGGCTTGCGGGCCTTGCACTTCCCGCACCATGCCGGTATAATAAATTCATCGAAAATTCATCAAAAGAGGACGTTCAAACGAGAGGGGAATATCTGTGCCCGAGTTTTCCACTACGCTGAGCCTGCAGGCACAGATGATGCTGCTGTTGGCCATTGGCATCTTTCTGACGAAGAAGCACATCATCACCGAGCAGGGCCGCGCCTGCCTGACCGACCTGCTGCTCTTTCTCATCCTGCCGGCAAACACCATCCAGTCGTTCCGCATCGAGTTCAATGCGGAGATATTCCGCAGCACGCGGGACATCCTCATCCTGTCCATCGTGCTGCAGGTGTTTTATGGCGTGATCTGCGCGGTCTGCTACAATCGCTACGCCTTCGCGCGGAAGGCTGTGATGCAGTACGGCACGGTCTGCTCCAACGCGGGCTTTCTGGGAAGTCCGCTGACCGAGGGCCTGTTCGGCGGAGTGGGGCTGCTGCTGACATCCGTTTACCTCATCCCGCAGCGCATCGTGATGTGGTCGATGGGCGTGTCCTACTTCATGCAGGACGATGCAGCCGCCAGCCCCGGGAGAAGGACGCGCCACCGCGCCGTCCTCCGCAAGACCCTGACTCACCCCTGTATTCTGGCGGTGTTCGTGGGCATGGCCCTTATGCTGACCCAGTGCCAGCTGCCCGCCTTTCTCGGCAAAGCTCTCCAGTGCACCAGCAACTGCAACATGACCATGTCGATGCTCCTCATCGGGGCCATCATCGGCAGCTGCGACCTCCACCCGCTGCTGGACCGGGACGCCATCCTTTACTGTGTCATCCGGCTGTTCCTGATGCCGCTGGTGGTGCTGGTGGGCTGCCGCGCAGCCCATGTGGGAGAGCTGGCCACCGGGGTCGCTGTTGTTCTGGCGGGGATGCCGATGGGCGGCACCACTGCCATCCTTGCCGAGAAGTACGGTGCCGATTCTGCGTTCGCCAGCAAGTGTACGGCCCTCTCTACGGTGCTGTCGCTCATCACGACGCCGCTGTGGTGTCTGGTGGTGTAGCCGCTCCGCCGCAGGCCACATACCCTGCTGTTTCGATGCATCGGCGGCCCTCGTCGGTGCTCAGCCAGTCGTAGACCTTCCGCTGGGGGCTGTCGGGGGCGGCATTCCCATGGATGACCGCATAAAACTCGTTGCACAGGGGGTAGCTCTCGCTGGCGATGGTGTCATTGCCGGGGGTCACACCATCCACGGCCAGCAGGCGGAGTCCGGGCTTCGAATACATCTGGTCGATGTAGTAATAGACGGAGAAACCGATGGCGTTGGCAGAGTTGTTGTACTCGGCGATGCGGTCCACCAGCCCGCCCATGTCGGCGGGAGCCAGCTCGGTGGGGGCGGTCATCAACTGGCCATCGCCCTTGTCGATGAGCAGCTTTTTGAAAAGGGTCTGACTGCCCGAGTCCACCCCCCGCTGGAAGGCCACGATGGGGGCGTCTGCACCGCCGACCTCCTTCCAGTTGGTGATGCGGCCCGCATAGATGTCCCGCAGCTGCTGCTGGGTCAGGCTTTGGACGGGGTTGGACTCATTGACGATGAAGACTAGCGCGTCCCGGCCGATGGCTTTCTGTTCCAGCTTTGCGTCGGCCTCGGCCAGCTCTTCCTTGACGTACTCGGGGGCCTCGTAGACGATGAGCAGCTGTGCGCCGTAGTCGTCGCTGTCGCTGCGGGACCAGAGGCCGAAGTTCTCCCACGCATAGGCTGTGGTGCTGACGGTGATGCCGGTCTGGGCTTCGAGCAGGTCCATGCCGGTGACGTCAGCCTTGAGCTGGGCCATCAGAGGGATGCAGGCCGTGGAGCCGTCGAGGCGGGGGAACTCCGCCACGGTCAGGAAAGGTTCAGGGGTGGTGTCCGGGTCGGGGACAGACGCCGCCGGAGAGTTGACGGGGGAGTCTGCCGCGCTGGGGGTGCAGGCGGTGAGCACTGCCGCCCCGAGGCCGAGGCCCAGCACCTGCAGGAAGCTGCGGCGGGAAATCTTCTCTTTCATATCCAAAAACCTCCGTTGTCAATACAGATAGCCTCCGCCGAAGTCGTCGCCGGGGGAGGAAAAGATGCTTTCGCGGTAGAGCCACTGGCCGGTGGAGTCCATCAGGCCGTAGTCGAAGCCCTGCCGCGCGATAAAGCAATCGTCGGGCAGGCCATCGGTGCTGTAGCAGCTGCCGAGGCGGCGGAGGAGCACACTGCCCTCCATGTCCAGCACGTCGGAGAGGTTCGACGAGTCGCTGTTGTCCCGGTGGGCTGTGAGCAGAGGGCCATTGGCGGTGTTGGTGAGGTAGGAGACGTAGGTGTACTGCTCCGTCTCGTCAGCAGACGACCAGAGCAGCCCTTCGCCGCCGTAGGTCTGGATGGCGAGGGTATTGTAGTCCTCGTCATCATATTGCAGCAGGGCATAGCCGTCGGGCAGGGCCGTCACACTGACATGACGAGCCTCTTCAATGGGGGTCACTTCCACATCGGTCAGGAGTGCGCCGGTGGTGCCGTCGTAGACCTTCAGGACGTTGTCCGCCGTCAGGACGGCGACATTGCCGGAGTGATAGTCCCTGTCGCACCGCTGGACAGCGGTCTTTTCGCCGCTGGCGAGGTCGATGAGGGTGTAGGGGTTATCCGGGTCATCGCTGCCGAGGAGGGTGACGCAGCCGGGCGTGTGGTCCATCACGCACCAGTCAAAGCGGCCCAGCTCCACGGCCTCGTCGCTGTTCAGGTCGCAGAGGATGGAGCGGCTGTCCTGACGGCTCTGGAGGCAGGCGATGCCGACGCCGCAGGCAGAGGCGGAGCTGTCGTCCTCGCCGGTAAGCAGCTGGCCAGTGAGGATGTTGTAAAGCCCTTCCCGGGCGATGCCCCAGTCTGCGCCGCGAAACCAGCTCAAGGTCATCCAGTCGGCGAAGCTGCCGCGATACGACGCAAGGCTCTGGGCCGTGCAGCCGTCCTCCCGCAGCAGCACATTGCCCTCCCGGTCGGTGACGAGGACGTATTGATGCAGGGGCTGGTCGGGGTCGTCGTAGGCGTAGGCGAGGCCCTCGGGCAGGTCGTAGCAGTTGAAGATGAGGCGCTGGCCGCCCTCATCCACCACGAGACAGTCAAGAGCCGTTTCCGGCACGGGCAGCTCAGCCCCGGTGGCGAGGTCGTACACCCGGATGCCGCCGGTGGCACCGCTCTCAAAGGCCCAGACGTCGGCGTCGTCCCGCAGGATGAGCAGCCCGCCCGAGAGGGTGGCGTTCACGGCATGGGGAAAGGTCATGACGGCGCTGCCGTCGGCGTCGTAGAGGGTGGAGGTGCGCTCCTCAGTGCCGGGGGTGGAGTGGGAGACAAGATAGTAGTCCGCCTCGCCGGTGAGGGTGTTCCGCACCAGCTGGACGCTGTCGGAGCGGCTGCCCTGATAGAGCACTTTCCCGCCCCGGAGGACGGTGCCGCCGCCGTTGCCAGCATAGGAATAAATGAAATGGAGCGCATCGTCGGTGAGCCACGATTCGCTGTAATACTGCGGTGCCTGCGATGCCGCCGTCCCCTCGGGCCGGGGCGACGCCGCGGGCAGCAGCGAACAGCTCGTCAGCAGCCCGCCTGCCAGCACAAGGCAGGCGGCGCGGCAGCGGAGTCGAAGCAGAGCGGTCTTCATAGAAACACCTCGCAGTTTCCCAGAATTTGACTTTCCTGTTTATAGTATATACGAAAGACCCGGCCATTTCATTGCAGAAAGTTGGCCGGGTCTGGTTACAGTTTGGTGACAATGGGGCAACTGCATTTACCCGCCGATGCGGGGGAATTGCCGGAGAAGGAGGCAATTCAAGCTTCGTCCCCTTTTTCTCCCAGCTCTTTCAGGAAGGGCAGGAGGAAGGGCATCGAGATGCAGAAGGTGAGGGCGTCGGCGATGGGCTGGCACAGCTCAATGCCGGGCAGGCCCCAGATGCGGGGCAGGGTAAGGATGAGGGGAATGAAGCAGATGCCCTGACGGCAGCAGGCGAGGAAGGTGGCCCGGCCCGACTTGCCGATGGACTGGAACATCATGTTGGTGACGATGATGACAGGCTGCAAGAACATGGCGATGCACTGATACCGCAGAGCGGGCAGGGCCACGGCGGTGACAGCGGGGTCATCGCGGAAGAGGCGGATGAGAGGCTCGGCATTGAACCAGCAGAGGATGTTCAGCACCGTGACGAAGCAGAAGGCCGTCGAGACGGTGAAGATGGCCGCCTGCCGCACCCGGGCGAAGCGGCGTGCGCCGTAGTTGAACGCCGCCACAGGCTGCAGGCCCTGCCCGACGCCGATGGCCACCGACAGCAGGAACTGGAAGATGCGGGACACGATGCTCATGCCGGCCACGGCGGCGTCGCCGTAGCTGCGGGCTGCGACGTTCAGCAGCATACTGCCGATGCTGTTCAGGCCCTGACGGCCAAAGCTGGGTGCACCGTTGAAGAAGATGAGGCCGAAGTCCCGGGCGCTGCGGGTGACTTTCGTGATGCGGAACTGGCTCACCGTCCTGCCCCGCAGGAACATAGACAGCAGGATACAGAAGCCGATGCTCTGGCTCAGAGCGGTGGCGACACCCGCGCCGCCGGTGCCCATGCCGAAGCCGAAGATAAAGATGGGGTCCAGCAGGATGTTAAGCACGCCGCCGGTGACAAGGCCGATCATGGCGAAGCTGGCCTTGCCCTCGTAGCGCAGGATGTTGTTCATCACAAGGCTGGACATCATGAGGGGCGCAGCGATGAGGATGGGCCGCGCATAGGCGCAGGCGTGGGGCAGGATGGTGTCGGTGCTGCCCAGCAGCATCATGAAGCCGGGCAGGGTGGAAAGGCCGACCCCCGCCAGCACAATGCCGAAGACCAGCGCCGTGAAGAAGCTGGTGGAGGCGAACTTGGTGGCGGCGTGGGTGTCCTGATTGCCGAGGCTGCGGCTGATGATTCCGCCTGCGCCATGGCCCAGCATGAAGCCGAGGGCCTGAATGATGGCCATGAGGCTGGACACGACGCCCACTGCGCCCGACGCGCTGGTGGACAGCTGGCCCACAAAAAAGGTGTCGGCCAGATTGTAGATGCTGGTGATGAGCATACTCAGGATGGTGGGCGCGGCGAGGCCGAGGATGAGCTTCGGCACAGGGGTCTTGGTCATCTTCTCGAACTGGAGCGCACTGCGCGCGGCCTCATCGGCTTGGGACGGGGAATGCATGGGCTGGATACCTCGCTTTCATAATTAAAATAAGTATAACGCAGATCCTGCAAAATGTCGAGGTCTGGGAGTTTGGGGCTGACGGCTCCAAAAAGTTAGGGCATTGAGCGCAAAAGCGGGAAAAAATGGAATGTCTTTTAGCACATTTGACAAAGAAAGGTCGAATTGCTTGTGGGAAATCACGTCAAGTGGTATAATTTGGTACATGAGAGAAAAACGCTGCGAGAAAAAACAGCGCTGAGAAGAGCTTTGAGGGAACAGTCCCTCAGAACACGGAGGGAAAATTTATGAAATCTGTGGCACAGACCGTTATCGAAGCAGACCGCTTCTACACCATCGCCGCCAAGACCGGCAGCGTCATTCAGGCTGTGGAGAACGCCAAGGATGGCGGCAGCATCCGTCTGGGCAAGTACGGGCACGCGCCCGAGCAGGAGTGGGCCTTCGTCCGGGAGGGCGATGGCGTCTACCGCATCCGCAACCGCGCCTCCGGCAAGCTCATCGACCTGATGATGACCGGCACCGCCAACGGCACATGGCTGCACCTGTGGGAGGACGTGGGCGGCACGTCCCAGATGTGGAAGGTGGAGCCGACCCCGGCGGGCACCGTCCGTCTGCGCTCCATGTGGGCCGCAGGCAAGTGCATCGACACCGTGGGCATGGGCACCGCCGATGGCGCTGTCCTCCAGATCTGGCAGGAGACGGCTGGTGAGGACCAGCTGTGGACCATCTCGGAGGTAAAGGACCGTGCAAAGCACGCTCCCAAGGCCGAGGACAAGCCCGCTGAGGCCAAGGCTGAGGCCGCTGTCCCCGCCGCCGCAAAGACCGAGGAAAAGGCTGCGCCCGCGGCGAAGAAGCCCGCCGCCAAGAAGGCAGCCCCCAAGGCTGAGCCGAAGACCGAGAAAAAGCCTGCGGCCAAGAAGTCCGCTGCCAAGGCCGCTGAAAAGGCTGTCGAGAAGGTTGCCGAGGTCAAGGCAGAGACTGCCCCCGCCAAGGCTGAGGAGAAGCCCGCCGAGGCCGCTCCGGCTGCAAAGGCCGCTGCCCCTGCCGCCAAGGCTCCCGCCGCAAAGCCTGCCCGCAAGACCGCCGCACGGAAGAAGTGCACCAAGGCCAGCAAGTAAGTAAGAGTTACATAATATCATAGTAAAAAGAGCACCCGCCCTCCATACAGTGATGTGGAAAGCGGGTGCTCTTTGTTAGGGGATAACCTCTCAGTCTCGCATACGCTCGACAGCTCCCCTACCGAGGGGAGCCTCTGGCGAAGAGGAAAAGCTATCCGGTATGCCAAGGCCTCCCCTGGTAGGGGAGGTGGCACGCCGTCAGGCGTGACGGAGAGGTTTAACATTCTTTAGTGCCCCATCTTCTCCTTCTTGGCCTTCAGCGCGGCGGCGATGAAGCCCTTGAACAGGGGGTGTGCGCGGTTGGGGCGGCTCTTGAACTCGGGGTGGAACTGTGCGCCGAGATGGAAATCGCGGCCCGGCAGCTCAACGGTCTCCACGAGGCGGCCGTCGGGGCTGGTGCCCGAGATGACAAGACCGGCATCCTGCATCTCCTGACGGTATTCGTTGTTGAACTCGTAGCGGTGGCGGTGGCGCTCCCAGATCTCGCTCTGGCCGTAGCACTCGGCCATCTTGGTGCCGGGCAGGACGGCGCAGGGGTACTTACCCAGACGCATGGTGCCGCCCTTGGGAATGTTGCCCTGCTGGTCGGCCATCAGGTCGATGACGTTGTGATGGCCCTCCGGGGTGAACTCACTGGAATTGGCGTCGGCGTAGCCCAGAACGTGGCGGGCGAACTCCATCACCATGATCTGCATACCGAGGCAGATGCCGAAGTAGGGGACATGGTTCTCACGGGCATACTGTGCGGCCTGGATCATGCCCTCGATGCCGCGGTCGCCGAAGCCGCCGGGCACGATGATGCCGTCCACGTCCGCAAAAGCCTCCCGGCAGGCGGCCTGATCGGGCAGGTCCTCGCTCTCGACCCACTTGATCTCCACCTGACTGTCGTTCTCAAAGCCGGCGTGGTAGAGACTCTCCATGACCGACAGATAGGCATCGTGCAGCTTGACGTACTTGCCCACAAGAGCGATGGTGCAGGTCTTGGTGCGGGTGGCGATCCGGGACAGCATCTCCTTCCACTCGGTGAGGTCGGCGGGGGGAACGTCGAGGTGGAGCTGCTTGACCACCACATCGTCCAAGCCGCCGGTGTGGAGCATCAGCGGGCACTGGTAGAGGCTGGGCATGGTCAGGTTCTCGATGACGCACTCGGGCTTGACGTTGCAGAAGGTGCTGATCTTCCGGCGGATGTCACTGCCCACGTTGCCGTCGGCGCGGAGGATGATGATGTCGGGGCTGACGCCCATGCCCTGCAGCTCCTTGACGGAGTGCTGTGCGGGCTTGGACTTGTACTCGTCCGAACCGGAGATGTAGGGCACGAGGACGACATGGATGAAGCAGCAGTTCTCCTTGCCCTGCTCGAGTCCCACCTGACGGATGGCCTCAAGGAAGGGCTGGCTCTCGATGTCGCCGGTGGTGCCGCCGATCTCGGTGATGACCACGTCAGCCTCGGTGGAGGAGGCCAGATTATAGATGTAGCTCTTGATCTCGTTGGTGATGTGGGGGATGATCTGGACGGTCTGGCCGAGGTAAGCACCCTGACGCTCCTTGTTCAGCACGTTCCAGTACACCTTGCCGGTGGTCAGGTTCGAGTACTTGTTCAGGTTCTCGTCGATGAAGCGTTCGTAATGGCCGAGGTCGAGGTCGGTCTCAGTGCCGTCGTCGGTGACGAAGACCTCGCCGTGCTGCAGGGGGCTCATGGTGCCCGGGTCCACGTTCACATAGGGGTCCAGCTTCTGGCTGGCTACCTTGAGGCCGCGGCACTTCAGCAGTCGGCCCAGAGAGGCGGCGGTGATGCCTTTGCCCAGACCGGAGACGACGCCGCCGGTCACGAAAATAAATTTTGCCATAGTATTCTCCTCTATTTACAGATTACAGATGATCTTGAAGCATATACTTTCCCGCTGTGGGGGCGCAGTGTTTCAAATATATCACTGCGCGGGGTCGTAGGAGTCCAGGATCTCCTGCGCGACTTCGGTGCGGTCGCGCCGGGTGTCCATTGCCTTTTTTTCGATGCAGCGATGCGCCTCGGCCTCGGTCATGTGACCCAGCTCGATGAGGCAGCACTTGGCGCGGCTGACCAGCCGCACCTGCGCCAGCTTTTCCTGCAGCCGCTGGTTCTCCTGACGCAGGAGTAGCAGGCGGTGGTTGCTGGCGGCGGCCATATGGATGGCCTGTAGGAAAAATGTGTTGGAGAAGGGCTTTGTCACCAGCAGCACCCCCTGCTCGCTCAGAGGGGTCAGAAGCTGCTCGGCGACAGCGGCTTTGGCCAGAAACACCACGCCCGCGTCGGTCTTTTCCACGGCGTCGGCGCACAGCTCATGGCCGAACTCATCCGGCAGAGGCGCGTTGACCACGATCAGCTCGAAGTCGGATTCCAGCATCCGCCGCCTCGCCTCCGCCGCGCTGGGCACGATGAGGGGCCGCGCATAGCCCAGCTCAGTCAGGCGTGCGGAGATATATTCGTTCGAGCTTGCGCCTGCGCTTACGATCAGGGCACGTCCCATACGGCTCACTCCTTTCTCATGTCATGCTGTCTCAGATGGCATTGAAGTAGTGGACGCGCTCGTATTCGATCGGGTCGGCGGCGTTCTTCAGCGCCTCGCACCGGCGCAGGGCCTCGGCGTAGTAGCGCCGGCTCAGCTCGTCGGGCAGGAACTTGTGCAGGAACTCGCTGCCCTTGGCCACCTCCACGGCCTCTTCCAGCGAGGCGGGCAGGGTCTCGAGGCCGAGGCCGACGGCCTCGGCCGGGATAAAGAGGTTGCGGTTGACAGGGGCCGACAGCTGCATCCGGTTCTCGATGCCATCGAGGCCTGCCGCCAGCACGAGGCCGATGGCGAGGTAGGGGTTGCAGGCCGGGTCGGGGCTGCGCAGCTCCATCCGGCAGTTGTTGCCCCTCACCTGCGGGATGCGGATGAGCTGGCTGCGGTTCTGGCGGCTCCAGCTCACATAGCGGGGGGCCTCGTCGCAGCCGAAGCGGAGGTAGCTGTTGGGCAGGGGGTTGGTGAAGGCCGTCAGCTCCCGGCTGTGGCGGAGGATGCCCGCCATAAAGCTGCCGGGGATGCTGTCGGGGGCGATGTCGCCCTCAAAGAGATTCCTGCCGTCCATGGACAGCGAGAAGTTGATGTGGAGTCCGCTGCCGGCCTGATCGGGCAGGGGCTTGGGCAGGAAGCTGGAGTGGAAGCCGTTGCTGGCGGCCACGGCCCGGACGATCTGCTTGAACAGGAAGATGTTGTCGGCAGTCCGCAGGGGGCCTGCGTAGTGGAAATCGATCTCGTTCTGGCCGTGGCCGTTCTCGTGGTGGCTGTGCTGGGGCGCAAGGCCCATCTGCTCCATGGTCAGGCAGATGTCCCGGCGCAGGTTCTCGCCTGCATCCAGCGGAGCCACATCGAAATAACCGCCTGCGTCGATGGGGATGCGGGTGGGACGGCCATGGTCGTCGTTCTCGAAGAGATAGAACTCGCACTCGGTGCCTACATTGCAGCTCAGGCCCAGATTTCGGAACCGGCGGTTGATGTCCCGCAGGAAGCCGCGGCAGTTGCCGCCGAAGGGGGCGTTGTCCGGCTTTTCCACGTCGCAGAAGAACTGCATCACCCGCCCCTCGGCGGTGCGCCAGGGCAGGATGGTCGTGGTGGACAGGTCGGGCCGGAGGACAAGGTCGCTCTCCTCCACATGCATGAAGCCCGCAATGGAGCTGCCGTCGAAGCAGACGCCCTCTTCCAGCGCCTTGGGCAGGTCGCTGGCCAGCACGGCGATGTTCTTCTGAACGCCAAAGATGTCACAGAACGCGAAGCGGACAAATTTTACGTTATTGTCCTCGACGAAATCGAGGATGTCCTGCTGTGTCGTATAGCTCATAGTGTGTCCTCTTAAAAACGCCCAAAGGCCTGCCCCCATACAGGAGCAGGTCTTCAGGCTGGTGTAAGAAATAGGAAAAGGAGAATGGCTTAGAGAAGCGCCTCAGCCCAAGGTGCTTTATTCTGCGCTGATGCGAGAAGCTCAAACGTAGTAAAGCATCTTGCTGTAGCTGGGCAGAGGCCAGTAGTCCTCGCCGCAGATGGTCTCGGCGTCGTCAGCGGCGGCGCGGAGGGCGTCCATCTTGAGCAGCACATCGTCGTGGAAGGCGACGGCCTTTGCGCTCTCGTCGGAGAGGGCCTTGGCGGCATCGACGGCTGCCTGCAGCTCATCGATGGCGTCGCTCATGGCGTCGGCATCGGCGGACAGGTGGCTCAGCGTCTTCGTCTCGCTGCGGACGCTCAGGCTCTCGCTGACGGCCAGCTTGGAGGCAGCGGTGTTGGCGACCTCGCTCATGTAGGAGTTGATGGCGGGCAGCAGCTGCTTGCGGGCCATCTCCAGCATGGTCAGGGCCTCGATGTTGATGATCTTGGAGTAGTGCTCCATCTCGACCTCGTACCGGCTCTCCATCTCCACCTTGGTCAGGACGCCGAAGTCCTCCATCAGCTGGATGTTCTTCGGGTCGATGAGGGCGGGCAGAGCGGCGGGGGTGTTCTTCTTGTTGGGCAGGCCGCGCTTTGCTGCCTCGGCCTCCCACTCGGCGGTGTAGCCGTTGCCGTTGAAGATGACGCGGCGGTGGTCGCGGATGGTGCGCTTGATGAGGGCGATGGCGGCGCTGGTGAAGTCGTCGGCCTTCTCCAGCTCGTCGGCGTAGCCCTTCAGCTCCTTGGCGACAGCGGTGTTCAGGATGGTGTTAGCGTCGCTCAGGTTCTCGGCAGAGCCGGGCATACGGAACTCGAACTTATTGCCGGTGAAAGCGAAGGGGGAGGTACGGTTGCGGTCGGTGGTGTCCTTGCTGAACTTGGGCAGGACGTCCACGCCCAAATCCATCTTCATCTTGACGGGGCCGGCGTAGGGAGAATCGGAAGCGATGGCGTCGATGACGGCCTCCAGCTCTTCGCCCACGAAGATGGAGATGATGGCCGGAGGTGCCTCGTTGGCACCCAGACGGTGGTCGTTGCCGGGGGTGGCGACGGAGGTGCGCAGCAGGTCGGCGTACTCATCGACTGCCTTGATGACAGCGGCGAGGAAGACGAGGAACTGCAGGTTCTCCATGGGGGTGTCGCCCGGGTCCAGCAGATTCTCATGGGTGGTGGACATGGACCAGTTGTTGTGCTTGCCGCTGCCGTTGACGCCTTCGAAGGGCTTCTCATGCTGCAGGCAGACGAGGCCGTACTTGGGAGCCAGCTTCTTCATCATCTCCATCGTCAGCAGGTTGTGGTCGATGGCGACGTTGGTGGTATCGAAGATGGGGGCCAGCTCGTGCTGGCAGGGGGCCACCTCGTTGTGCTTGGTCTTGGCGGGGACGCCCAGTTTCCACAGCTCCTCGTCCAGCTCTTTCATGAACGCGGAGACCTCGGGGCGGATGACGCCGAAGTAGTGCTCTTCCAGCTCCTGACCCTTGGCCGAAGGTGCGCCAAAGAGGGTGCGGCCGGTGAGGATGAGGTCCTGACGGGCCTCGTAGTCCTCCTTCTTGATGAGGAAGTACTCCTGCTCGGGGCCCACCGAGGGGAACACCTTCTGGGCCTACCCCGGCTGCCCCGAGGGCCGGGGCTTTGACGAGACGGGGGACAAGGGGGTGTACTTAGGCCAGCTGGAGGGGGGGCACGTCTCCCTGGAGTTTGTCCCCCTGGCCCGGCGGCGGTACCTCACCCCCGAGGTGGACATCACCGGCCAGGACCCCGCCCAGGCCCTGACGGCCTTCCTCCAGACCGCCCGGTCGGAGGACATCGTCCGCCTGGCCCTGGTGGGGGAGCGGGACCCGGACCGGGAGCCCGACCTCACCGCCCTCACCGCCCTGGCCTCCGGCTACTTTTACAGCGCCAGCCTCACCGACCGCACCACCCTCCCCCAGGCCCTGTGGGCCCGCCAGGGGGAGGACACCCTCACCGGCCTCTTCCTGCGCACCCTGCGGAGCGGGGCGCTGGAGGGGGACGGGCTGGAGCTGGCCGCCCGCTTCGGGCTGGCGGCCCTGGAGAATGGGGAGGATCCCTGCCTATGAAGATTTTGAAGATGCGCGCCACCTTCGGCAAGCTCCAGAGCGCGGAGCTGGCGCTGGGG
>OLSP01001153.1_pt1 | contig 24918 bp, 24 predicted proteins | sample 1672941 | NCBI WGS metagenome assembly OLSP01 (sample SAMEA3136739, study PRJEB25190) | human gut metagenome | reverse complement strand
TTAGAGCTTGGTATTTTTCTAGAAATTTATCAACACGGTTTTCACCGATATGACAGACTCCTGTATCAACCAAAGCCTTAGCTTGGTCGATACCAACATACTTAGTAACAGCAATTACATTCACCTGATCAGTGCGGTTTGCTGTTTCCATTGCTTGTGCAACCTGCGAGAATATACGCTCTTTATTTTCAATCAGATTCATTCTTAACGATTACGGAAAAATGGTGGTGTTTCCAACTCATCATCTTCTGAAGAAGAATCCACATAGCGTTCTACTTGACGACCAGTGCTAGCATCAGACTGGCGTACAATGTTTTCACGACGAATGTCCCAATCTCCAAACGCAGATCCACGAGGTGTTTCTTGTTTAGCACGTGATTGAGGAGTAGGCATGTCAATTTCTTCCTTCAAATCGAATTCGCGATCGAATTGTGGAGTTTGTGGACGTTGTTCACGTGGTCCAGTTTGATAATAACGTGCTGAACTTGGTGTATGAGATGCAATTCCACTAACTTTTTCAACCTTGTCCTGACGAACACCAGTAGCTACAACAGTCACGCGGATTTCATCCTTCATAGACTCGTCAATAGCAGTACCGAGCCAGATGTTCACACCATGACCTGCTGCTTGGTTGACAATTTCTGAAGCTTCTTCAGCTTCAATCAGTGTCATATCTAAGCCACCAGTAACGTTGACAATTACGTCCTCTGCACCATCAATGGTTGTTTCCAAAAGAGGTGAGTAGATAGCTTTGCGAGCAGCTTCGATGACGCGTTCTTCGCCACTACCAACACCAATTCCCATCAAAGCATTACCCTTGTCTGCCATAACTGTTTTCACATCGGCAAAGTCAAGGTTAATCAGTCCTGGGCTGGTAATCAAGTCAGTAATCCCTTGGACACCTTGGCGAAGAACATTATCTGCTTCACTGAGTGCTTCAAGGAGCGGAGTCTTCTTATCTACAATTTCAAGCAAGTTGTTATTTGAGATAATCAAGAGTGTATCTACATGCTCGCGAAGTTCGTTGATTCCTTCTACTGCAAAGGTTCCACGCTTGCTTCCTTCAAAACCGAAAGGACGTGTAACTACAGCAACAGTCAGAGCACCAACATTTTTTGCGATACGAGCAATCACTGGAGCAGCACCTGTCCCAGATCCACCACCCATACCAGCAGTGATGAAGACCATATCTGCTCCTTGCAGAGCTTCGGTCAGGACTTCTTCGCTTTCTTCAGCTGCCTTACGGCCTACTTCAGGCTGACCTCCGGCACCAAGTCCGCGAGTCAGCTTAGGACCGAGCTGAATCACTGTTTCAGCCTTGGCACTGCTAAGAGCTTGAACATCTGTATTTGCTGCGATGAATTCAACACCAGCAACACCTTCATCAATCATTCGGTTGATGGCATTTCCTCCACCTCCACCGACACCAATAACTTTAATTACCGCACCCTGAACTGATGCGCTATCAAATGAAAAACTCATTTTATTTCCTCGCTTTTACTAGATTCAATTAATCAAACATACTTCCGAAGATTCCACGAACACGATCTCCAAGTTTTTGTTTTTGTTCATGATTTTCTCCATCAACCGGTTGAGGTACCTCGACGGTATTCTCAACTGGAATACGATTTGGTTGTGGCGTCACTCGAGGTGCTGGAGTATGAGTTCTATCAAAACTCAAGGTAGGCGCCTCATTGTCGATAGGTTTACGACGAAGATACTCTTCACCACACACAGCTTGCTGAGCAATAATATCAACTTCTGTAAGGAGACCAACATACTCAACAAGACTAATTACATTTGCAAACATTGGATTACGGATGCCAACTTGGTTAGGTATATAAAGTTTCACATTTGTCTCAAAAATTTCCTGAGCAACTTCAACTACACCTGGCATGATGGCTGTTCCACCTACAAGGACAATGCCACCAGGCAAATCAAGTAGGCGACCTCGTGTCAAGTCTTGTTTAACTCTATCCAAGATATGCTTCACACGAGCTGAGATAATTTCAGCAAGGTATTTCTCAGTGATTTCAACAGGTGAATTTTCACCTACAACCTCTACCTGAACAGTTTCAGTTTCACTTGCTTCTTCAATGTCAGCATTACCAAAATTAAACTTAAGTGCTTCTGCAATTTGCATAGATGTTTTTAAGACTTTTGAAATATCCTTGGTGATATATTCGCCACCCTCAGGGTAAATATTGGTAAACTGAAGTTCTTGAGCACGCATGGTTGCAACAGTCGTTTGACCACCACCCATATCAATAACAGTAGCACCAAATTCACGCTCACCTTCATTCAAGACAGCACGAGTCATTGCAAGAGGAGAGATGACGATATTCTCAACCTGAATACCTGCACGCTCAACTGTCTTACGAATATTGTGAAGAATTGTTGTTGGTCCTGTGTAAATGAGGCCTCTCATCTCAAGACGAATCCCCATCATTCCACGAGGATCATGAATCCCTTGAAAACCATCAACGATAAATTCTTCAGGAACTAGTGAGATAACCTCACGCTCAGGTGTAATACTCTTAGTCAAGGCTGAGCGAACAACACTTTCAACATCTTCATCTTTGATTTCTTTTGATTCACTTGATACAGGAATCATACCTTGTGTAGGCTCAATTTGAAGAAGATTGGCTGGAAGCCCAACATTCACTTGTTCAATCACAATACCGGCTTTTTCTTCTGCTTGCTCAATAGCTGTTTTGATTGATTTTGCTGCAGCGTCAATATCAACAATGATGCCATCTTTCACACCAGAACTCTTAACATTACTTACTCCGATGACATTCATTGATCCATCAATAAACTCAGCAACAAGAACCTTAATCGAGCTAGTTCCTATATCTAATCCTGTAAAAAAGCCATCTCTAGCCATTCACTGACCTCTCAATCTTTCCATTCAATATCTTTGTAAACTGTATAAATACAGAATTATTCAGATACTATTGTACCATAAAAAAACGTAAAATGTCAGCATTTACGTTTTTATTATTCAATATTAGTCTTGACTAGGGGAAGGTTGAAGAGTTTTATCTTGATTAACAGTCGGTTTTCCTACTCCCTGAATATCTGAATTTTCAGCATTAGCTTCTTCCTCAGTATTTTGTTCAGTTAGTGTCGTTGTTTCCTGACCCTCGTCAGAAATTTCTTTGTCTTCCTTCTTATCTGTCTTGCTTTTATCTTTCTTTTTATCCTTATCAGTTTTTGATGCTTCTACTTCAGGAGTTGTTGTATAGAGGCCAACCTCCATATCTACAATACATCCATTTGAAAGCTTACTCTTAATTTTCTCGTAATAAGGTAACTTAGTCGTTAATTGAGAGAGGGGAACGCGAATAGAATTTCCATCATATAACTCAATTGTCAACAAATCTGTAGTTGCTTTTGTAGGCGTTAAATTAATAATTTGAATATTATTCTTGATTTTACTATCAAGTTTATACAACTCTTTTACTAAATCTTCAATTTTCTTTTCATCATCCATCTTTAAAGTGATAAATTTATCTGGTAGTTTTCCTATTGAAACAGTCCCTCCAGTCTTACCACTTTCAAGAATAGAAACATATCCATTTGATGTTTGACGATAAGCCACGATTGGATATTCTTTCACTGCAATATTAAATTGATTTGGAAAACTATAAGTTACCGTAGCCTTTTTAACCCAAACGTTGGTTTTTTCAACAGTTGATGCAATCTCTTCTTGGTTGAAAAAAACGTGAGTAATATAATCTGTATCAAGAATACCACTTGCAACTTTCACATCTTCCGGTAGAGCATTTTTTGTTCCTGATACTGTAAGAATCTTTTGCTTAGACCAAGGCGAGATAAAGAAGAGTGAAAATACGATTAAAATCACAGCTATAAAAATAACAAGCCCTGCAAGATTTTGTTGTGCAATTGGAATGTTGCTAGTCGTATTGACTTTTTTTCTTTTTTTCTTCTTGACCTTTTTTTTTACCGGTATTTTGTTCTCCTGAGATGTGGCTTTTTCTGGATGAACGCCTGTTTTGTTAGTCATCTCTTCTGAATCTTTGGTTTCTTGTTTTCTCAAAAATTCTAGATTTCGCTTCTGCCACTCCGTCAGAACTTTTTTTTCTTGTGATTTTTGATCCTTTTTTGCCATGAAATTCCTTTATTTATTTGAAATACTAGTCACTAATAGGTTATAAAAATCATCAGGAGAAGTGATTTCCTCAGATTTAGCTATAGCTTCTTTGTAAGTCTCTGCATGTTCAACAAGTTGTTCGAGCTCGTGTTTTAATGTCTCCCAACTTAATTCCGGTTCCTGCAATTGACGAGCGTAACCCTTTCTTTCAAAATAGTCAGCATTTTCAAGCTGGTCCCCACGGCTAGCTTCTTTTCCTAGAGGAACGATTAAATGAAGTTTTTTCATAGCCAACAATTCAAAAATAGTATTTGAACCACCACGAGTTACAACTAAATCCGCCATATCCATAAGAGGTTGGTACAAATCTGTCACATAATCAACTCTATAAAGATGACGCTCCAGGGTATTTAATGAGGAATCCCCAGATATATTGATGATATTATAGTTCTCAATCAGTTCTGGAGTTTTGCTAATAAAATCATTAAACACCTTTGCACCAGCTGATCCCCCAATAAAAAGGACCGTTTTTAGTTTCTCATCAAACTGTTCTTTAATCTTATCTAGTTGATCTGAATTATCAAACCTTGTCATACCCACCTTAGTAATAGCACCAACATGCCGTGTCTTCACCAAAGTTTTTGATTGTTCAAAAGTCGTAAACATAGTAGTTGCAAACTTGTATGCGATTTTATTGGCTAAGCCCATAGACAAATCAGACTCGTGAACATATACAGGGACTCTTAATAATTTAGACGCGATAACTGGCGGTACAGATACAAATCCGCCTTTTGAAAAGAGTGCTTGGGGACGAATCTTAGCAATAATTGCAATTGACTGTAGAATTCCCCAACCAACTTTAAAGACATCCAACATGTTTTGCCATGAAAAATAACGACGTAGTTTACCTGTAGCGATACTATGGAAGGTTACATCTAGACCAGACTTATCAATTTGTTCGTGTTCAATACCATGTTTATCACCGATATAGTGCACTTCCCATCCATCTTTTAGAAACTTTGGAATTAAGATAAGATTTAAAGTCACATGTCCAACTGTCCCTCCACCAGTAAAAACAATCTTTTTCGATTTTGCCATAGCCTATCCCTTCAATCGCTCAACAGTTGTGATAAATTCATCACCACGCACTTCGAAATTCTTGTACATATCCCAACTCGCGTTAGCAGGACTCAACAAGACAACATCACCTGCACTAGCTTGTTCAAAGGCAATGCGTGTCGCATCAGCCACATCTTTGGCATCCAGATAGGTTACACCAGCTTTGTCTGCAGCACGTTTGACACGAGGAGCTGATTCTCCCAAAATTACCATTTTCTTAAGTCCAGTAATATCAGGAATGAGTTCATCGAATTCATTACCACGGTCCAAACCACCGGCAATCAAAATGACTTTACTATTATCAAAGCCAGAAAGTGCTTTTTGTGTCGCTAAAATATTTGTTGACTTACTATCATTATAGAATTTTACATCATCAATCGTATCAACAAATTGAAGACGGTGTTTAACCCCACCAAATCTTGAGAGAGTTTCTTTAATTGCCTGGTTTGAAACACCTGACAATTTTGCTACAGCAATTGTCGCTAAGGCATTTTCAACATTGTGACTTCCTGGAACTCCAAGCTCATCAGCATGCATTAGCAATTCACCTTTGAAGTAGAGGCCACCATTTTCCAGATAAGCACCATCTACTTTTTCCACAGTTGAGAAGGGAACGACTTGTGCATTTGTTTGCGTAGCCAACTCTTTAGCCAAATCTTGATTAAAGTTTAAAATAATAAAATCGTCTGATGTCATTTCGTTTTGAATATTCCATTTGGCAGCTACGTATTCTTCAAAGCTACCATGATAGTCAATATGCGTCGGCATCAAGTTCGTAATCACAGCAATATGTGGATGGAAACTCTCAATTCCCATTAATTGGAAAGAAGACAACTCCATGACCAAAGTATCCTGATTTGTCACTGATTGCGCTACTTCTGATGCAGGGAAACCAATATTTCCAGACAAGACACCTGACTTTCCACCATGATTTAAAACATCAGCAATCATAGTTGTTGTGGTTGTCTTACCGTTTGAGCCTGTAATACCGATAATTGGTGCTTCAGAGACTAGGTAAGCCAATTCAACTTCAGTCCAAACTGGAATTTCTTTTTCAAGCGCACGAGCTACCATTGGATTATCATACCGAATCCCAGGATTCTTGACCATTAATTCAAAATTTTCATCCAAAAGTTCAAGAGGATGTCCACCACAAACAACCTTAATGCCTTCTTCAAGAAGGGATTGAGCCGATGGGTTTTCCTCAAATGCTTTTCCATCATTAACAGTAACAATAGCTCCTAGCTTAGCCAAAAGACGAGCCGCTGCTTCACCAGATTTAGCCAAACCAAGGACTAAAACTTTTTTATTTTCCAATTGTGTTATTGATTTCATAATTCGTCCATTCTCTCAAATTGTATCATAACCATTTTACCCTTTATCACAAGCTATTTCAAGGAGTAGTATTTTCTAGTTATAGAAAAAAGCCAATCTAACAAGATTGACTTTAATATCATGCTACTTATTTTCGCCTTGTTGAGCTTTATCACGATTGGGCTCTGACATGCCGAAAATATCTTTCAAGGTGAAATAACTCAATGTAAACATTCCTACCGTGACAAAGAACTCACCAGGTAAACTGAAGAATTTAATGATTGATAACACTGCTAAAAGCAAGAGCAATGCTAAGGTAGCCATGACAAAGAGAAGATTCATAGTGTTTTTAACCGACTTTGGTGCAATAAAGAAATAGAATGAAGCAATCAATATAGCAACAATCAGATAAAACATCTCTTCTCCTCTCTAAAAATTACTCAGCTTCCGCTGCTTTTTTCTTACGTTTATTAGCTTTATCACGCTCTGCTTTATTCAAAATTTGTTTACGCAAGCGGATAGATTTAGGTGTTACTTCCATGTATTCATCATCATCCAAGAATTCAAGTGATTCCTCAAGTGTCAATATACGTGGAGTCTTGATAACAGCCGTCTGGTCCTTAGTAGCTGAACGCACGTTTGTCATTTGTTTTGCTGTAGTAATGTTAACACCAAGGTCATTTTCACGAGCATTCTCACCGACAATCATACCTTCATAAACTTCAGTACCTGGGTTAACAAAGATAGTACCACGTTCTTCAATACGCATAATTGAGTAAGTTGTCGCTTTACCTGTATCGATAGAAACGAGAGCACCACGGTGACGTCCGCCAATCTCACCAGGAACAACCGGCAAATATTGATCAAAGGTATGGTTCATAATACCGTAACCACGTGTCATAGACAAGAATTCAGTAGAGAATCCGATAAGTCCACGAGCTGGCACAAGGAAGATAAGGCGTGTTTGGCCGTTACCAACCATTTGCATATCAAGCATGTCACCTTTACGTTCTGAAAGAGCTTGGATGATTGAGCCTTGGTACTCCTCTGGAGTATCAATTTGAACACGTTCAAATGGTTCGCATTTCACTCCATCAATTTCCTTGATGATAACTTCTGGACGTGACACTTGAAGTTCATATCCTTCACGACGCATTGTTTCGATAAGGATTGACAAGTGCAATTCACCACGGCCTGAGACAGTCCATTTATCTGGTGAATCAGTTGGTTCAACACGTAGTGAAACGTCTGTTTGCAACTCAGCCAAAAGACGCTCTTCGACTTTACGTGATGTCACGTGTTTACCTTCGCGACCAGCAAATGGTGAGTTATTCGCCAAGAAAGTCATTTGAAGTGTTGGTTCATCAATATGAAGAACTGGTAATGGTTCAACAGCATCAGTTGGTGTGATTGTTTCACCGACGAAGATATCCTCCATACCCGAGATAGCAATCAAGTCACCAGCCTTGGCTTCTTCAATTTCACGACGCTCCAAGCCAAAGAAACCAAAGAGTTTCGTAACACGGAAGTTTTTAGTTGTTCCATCAAGTTTTGAAAGGGTAACTTGGTCACCAACTTTTACAGTCCCACGGAAGATACGTCCAATACCAATACGTCCAACAAAGTCGTTGTAGTCAAGAAGTGACACTTGGAATTGAAGTGGCTCATCTGAGTTATCTACAGGAGCTGGGATGTGATCTATAATAGTGTCGAAGATTGGAGCCATAGTGTGCTCTTGATCGGCAGGATTATCAGACAATGATGACGTTCCATTAATAGCTGATGCATAAACAACTGGGAATTCCAATTGATCATCATCTGCACCCAGTTCGATGAATAGCTCTAGGACTTCATCAACAACTTCTTCAGGACGAGCTGAGGGTTTATCAATCTTGTTGACAACAACAATTGGTGTCAAATTTTGCTCAAGAGCTTTTTTCAATACAAAACGTGTTTGAGGCATTGTCCCTTCATAAGCATCGACGACAAGAACAACACCGTCAACCATTTTCATGATACGTTCAACTTCTCCGCCAAAGTCCGCGTGCCCTGGTGTGTCCATGATATTAATACGAGTACCATTGTAAGCAACGGCTGTATTCTTAGCAAGGATGGTAATACCACGTTCTTTTTCAAGATCGTTTGAGTCCAATGCACGCTCATCAAGTTCCATACGTTCATCAAGGGTGTGTGATTGTTTCAACAATTCATCTACAAGTGTTGTTTTTCCGTGGTCAACGTGGGCAATAATGGCAACGTTACGGATGTCTTCTCTAAGTTTAGTCATCTTTTCCTCTTTATTATTTATTTCAACCTTTCAAGTATACCACATTTTCAATAAAATGGCAGAGATTGGATAATTGTAAACGTTTTTCAACAAAAAAGTGCTACCTTCCCTTATCCGGTTAGGCGCACCTTATCTCATTATTTGTCAATACTATAAGCAAGACTAGCAGCTCCAATGATTCCTGCATCATTTCCAAGCTCCGCTAATTTCACTTTTGTTGTACGGCGAACTTGTGGGAATGCATAACGTGTAAAGTATCCTTCAACACGACTACGCAAGAATTCTCCTGCGGCAGAAACACCACCACCGATAACAACAGAATCTGGGTTAAGAATGTTTGAGATGTTTGCTATTGCAAGTCCGAGGTATTTAGAGACTTTATCAACAATGCTGTCAGCAAACTTATCACCTTCAGTAGCAGCTACGATAATATCTTTACTTGTCACAAACTCACCATTGTCTACAGCAGCTTTAATAGAAGAGTTTCCTTCGTATTTTTCTGCCAAATGATGTGCTACACGTACAATACCTGTTGCTGAAGCTACAGTTTCCAGACACCCCTTGTTTCCGCAAGTACACTCAAATCCTGTGTCAGGTTCAACAATAATGTGACCAATTTCCCCACCAGCACCGGCAACACCATGAATTAAGTTACCATCAGCGATAACACCGCCACCAACACCTGTACCCAATGTTACAAAGACAACATCCCGACTGTTAGCACCAGCACCAACCCAACGTTCACCCAGTGCAGCCACATTAGCATCATTATCAATAGCGAATGGAATACCAAGTTCTTTTTCAATAACAGAGCCAACTTCTTGAGTTTCTGCCCAGTTCAAGTTAAAGGCACCCGTTACTGTTTTATTTTCTCGGTCAACTGCACCTGGAGATCCCATACCAATTCCAATAAAATCTTCAGCAGTAAGTCCATACAATTCCAAACGGTGTTTCAAAGATTCTACAATGTCAGGAACAATGTGGCTACCATTATCAAACGTATTTGTTTCAATAGCCCATTTTTCTTGAACTTCACCATCTGCAGTCAAAATACCAAACTTAACAGTTGTTCCACCAAGGTCAATACCTAAGAGTTTCTTACTCATTTTCCTTCTCCATTTCAATCTGATGTTCACGTCGTAAAATCATTTCAGCAATAAGATAGTTTTCCTTGTCTATCAAAGCATTCTTATAAAGCGCTTCCAGTTCAATCTTCATCATCTCGATATCATAGAGCCTTTTACCCAAGTAAACTACTACCCCAAACTGCTTCAACAACTGTTGAACGTCATATAATGTTTTCATAGAAATATTTTAGCAAAAAGCTTAAGGCATGACAAGATAATTTTGAAAACCTTTATAGATTATTATGTACCTAGACAAAAAGCCCAAGTCTATTTGACTTAGACTCTTATCTATTGACAATTCGGACAAACGCCATGCAAAATCATTTGCTCACGAGTGATGCGAAATCCTGTTTGCGATTCTACCTCTTCTTTGAAAGACGGAATCGGTAAATATAAATCAGTAATTTGACCACATTTTTCACAAACAATGTTTAAGTGGTCATGCCCCATAAAATCATAATATGTTGTATTATCATTATTAACCTTAATTTCAGAGACAATTCCCTCTTCGACTAACACTTTCAAGTTGTTATAGACCGTTGCTAAACTCATACCTGGATTATCAGGGAGAAGGTCATAATATATCACATCAGCACTAGGATGTTGATCAGACATCATCAAATAGCGGATAATAGCTTTACGAGATTCGGTTAATCGAATCCCTTTAGCTTTTAACTGATTCAAGATATCTTCGTAAACACCGAGACTATGTCGATGATCAGACATATCGCCGCCTCTCTTCTTCTAAAAGTATTTTGTATCTATTATACACTTTTAAAGGAACTCTTGACAATCATCTTAACTCAAAATTTGATTATTTCAAGCCTGATGCTTGTCCAAGTTCTGCAGTCAACATCCAGATCGTCTTATCAATTTCTGATTTTGCATCCGTAAAGATATCATTTGAAGGAACATCTCCTTCTTCATCTGTGATATCCAAGCCAACTTGGAACAAGACAGACAAGTATTTGTATATATCAACCAATAGCTGAATTCGATCAGACATTGGTTGATCAAATGTACCAGTAGTTTCAGTCAAACCTGAATTAGATGAAAACTCTACCAAAGTTGAGTATGGTTCACCACCAATGGTAATCAAACGCTCACTAATCTTATCAAGATGGGAATTCAAACTATCCATTAATTCATCCATTTTTGGGTGAAGATAAAGGAAACCAGGACCACGCATATACCAATGAACTTGATGCACAATAGAAGCTGCTACAGACAAATCGGCAACCGCTTGATTTAATACTGCTTTGGTTTTTGTGTTTGTTGGTGTCTCTGCTTGATGGTTAACTGTTTCCTTGATTGTTTCTTTAATTGAATCTGTCATATTCTTTCTCCTTATTTAGAACCATTATTGTTTATGTCTATATTTTAAAATATTTATAAATAAAATACAAGTAAAACGCTTTTTCTGTCTTTTTTCGAATAGTTAGGTATGCTTAGTATTTTATATTTTTTTCTTGGTACCTCTTTAGGCTCGTTTATTGGATTGATTTGTGATCGTTTTCCTGAGAAGTCGATTATTTTTCCTAGAAGCCATTGCAATCAGTGTGGGCATCCGTTACGTTTTTTCGAAATGATTCCGATCCTATCACAACTTTTCTTAAGGTTCAAATGTCGGTTATGTCAAAGCTCTATCCCATACCGTTATCTCTTCTTGGAATTGTTTTGTGGAGGAATACTTCTTCTTTATTTCTATAACTACCTAGATTTTGGAAGAACCTATTTGCTTTTTTTCAGTCTTTGTCTAACTATTTTTGATTTAAAAAATAAATCATATCCCCTTCTAATTTGGATTCTTGGAACACTACCTCTCCTATGTTTGGGAAACCACTACCTCACTTTTAGCTTAGGAATAAGTTTAGCCGTTCTGTCATATATCAAACGTTTAAATATTGGTGAAGGTGATTTTCTCTATTTGGCCAGTGTCTCCCTCATTTTCCCATTTTCCAAAATACTAATAGCTATTGAACTAGCTTGCTCATTTGGGCTTATGTACTTCCTAGTACGTAAAAACCCTAATGAAACAGTCGCTTTTGTCCCATTTCTCTTTATGAGTGTTCTAATTCTTACCTTCATGTAATAGTATAGAAAAAAAGCCGAAATAATCGGCCTTTTCAGTATTAATTCATATTGACACGGTGCCATTCATTAATAACATAAGCGAGCATCCCCAATTGTTGAAGACCCCAACCGCTAATTTCATCTGATTCCTCAGTTGAACCACCAAGGTAACCGGTATAGATTGCTACCATATAAGGTGTATCTTCCATGACAATAGCATCAACGTTGAGTGCTTCACGAACGTAGCCTGGTTTTTGATAGATGGTTAAACCAGGAAGATAAGTTTTGTAGTATTCATTTGGGAAAGACTCACCAATATAGTGGAGAATATTCTTATAATTCTCTTGGTGTTTCCAAAGGTAATCCAAGACTTGGATGTAATAATCCGTTGTTGTCTTATTACCATGCATTTGAATAGTTTTAACTTTCCCTTTTGACTTACCGTATTTATCAAGCATGCCATAGAATTTTTCCATACCGCCAAGACGTTCTGCCAATGCATAGGCAGGCGTATTCTCAGAATAAACTAGAGAATATTCTTGCATCTCTGGGATGGTCATTGCACCACCAAAGGAGGCAACATACTTATCATGTTCTCCTTGATATTCATATTCAGTATTATTAATATCAAAACGTTCAGTTAAAGAAAGCTTCCCTCTATTAACCTCATCCATAACAAGCATGTTTAGTGGCAATTTGTAGGTTGATCCTGCAGTCATTGGCTGAGTATCATTCATAGAGAATTGCTCATTTGTCTTGGTATTTTTATATGAGAAGGCAATTTGGCTAGACTCGATTCCCTGATCAGCCATAAAGGCTTCAACCACTTGGTTCAATGTCATGTTAGCATAATCATAATACAATCCATTAGCATACATCGTATCTGCATCTGCTTCCATGACTGCTTTTTTAGCTTCAGCTGACTTGTTGGTTGGAGTTACCTTTTCCTCTTTTTTCTTATCCTCTTTTTTAGTTACCTTAGAGTTAGAACCAAAAATGTTCCCAAGGTTCCCAGTGTGACCAGCCTGTTTCCCTCGTCCTGCTAAGGCAAGCATAGCAACAAACACAAGAATAACTACTACACCCAGAAGAATTAAGATAAGATAAGGTTTCTTATCATCACTGAATGATTTCGCTCTAGATTTTTTAGAGCGTTTACTTCTAAGTAATAAGGTTTCAGTTTTTTCTTCTTTTTCCTTGTGTCCTACTGGTACCGATGTTTCCTCAACTGGTTTCTTTTCTACTGATTTTTTAGAAACCTTTTTCTTATCTTTTTTGTTATTCTTCTCGTCGCTTCTTTCGACATCTTTTTTACTATCTTTACTGTCTTTCTTAACGTCTTTTTGAAGGTCTTGTTTTAGCAAATCTTTCTTCTTATATTTAGTTTTTTGGCGGCTTCCACTATGCTTTTCACTTGAATATTTTTTCTTTTTTTTCATACCAATCATAGTTTAAGCTATAATAGTACAAAAAGCAAGGAGATTTTACAACCATATTACAAAAAAAAACACCCTCAAGACTGAGGATGATTCTAGACTTATTTAGCTTCTGCGTAAAGCTCAGCAACTTTATTCCAATTGATGATTTCAAAGAAGGCTTTGATGTAGTTTGGACGTACGTTACGGTATTTTAGGTAGTAAGCATGTTCCCAAACATCAAGTGCCAAGATTGGTTTTTTACCGTCTGAGATAGGTGTATCTTGGTTGGGAGTTGAAACAACTTCAAGTTTACCTTCTGCGTTAACCACAAGCCATGCCCACCCTGAACCAAAACGAGTTGTCGCTGCCGTAGTGAAAACTTCTTGGAAAGCTTCAAATGAACCGAATGCTTCGTTAATAGCGGCTGCTACTTCTGCAGTTGGTTCTTGTTTTTCTGGTGACAAAAGTTCCCAGAAAAGTGCGTGGTTAAGATGTCCACCACCATTGTTAATAAGTGCTTGACGGATGTCTGCTGGAATTTTTTCTACATCAGCCAAAAGCGCTTCAAGGTCCTCACCAATTTCAGGGTGTTTTTCAAGCGCAGCATTAGCATTCGCCACGTAAGTTGCATGGTGTTTGTCATGATGAAGAGTCATTGTTTCAGCATCAATGTATGGTTCCAAAGCATCGTAAGCGTAAGGAAGATCTGGAAGGATAATAGCCATAGTAAAGGTCCTCTTTTCATTTTTTTCCATCTTACCATAAAGTGATAGAGCTTTCAAAAATTATGCTTACAAAATCTTGGAAATCTCCATTTTTTTAGCTGTTTGACGCTATTTTTAAAAGTGCTAAATCAAGTAGATAATCTTTATCTAAAGTTCCTGTTTTTATCTGGTAGTCTGTCTCAACCAGAGTCTTAATCGTTGTCTTTAAAAATGCAACTGATAAATGACGACTATCTCTTATAGCATAGCGAACCTGAAATGGATTAACTTTCCGACTTAGATAGTCTGAAAGACTTGAAACAATTTGTTGCTCGCTTTTACCTTGAGCAGATAACAATTTGACTTGCAGATAGGTGCGGAATTGTCCCAGCATAACAGCAATCAACTTAATCTCATCTTCTCCTTGCAATCGTAAATCATGAACCAATTCACGAACATCTTGAATCTGTCCTCTCAAAAGAAGTTGAGTCATATCAAAAATGTTATCTTGTAAACTTTTAGGAATAGCCTCCGTAATGTCTTGCGATGAGATATTCCCTTCAGTTTTATATCCTTTTAAAAACGCCAGATTCTTTTGAATATCTGAAAAATCAAAACTTGACTTGACTAAGAGTTCCTCAAATACCCCTTTATCAAAAGTGAGTCCTTCTTGATGTGCCTGTTTTTGAAAATAAGTTCTAAGCTCTGTATCCTTTAAAGAGTTAGCTTCAAGTACCAAAGCATCACGTTTTAGGAGTTTAACCAACCGACGCTTCCCATCGAGCTTTCCAGAAGCCATTAATACAAGGCGTGTTGTTTCTACAGGTGATTGAAGATAATTTTCAAGACGTTTCAATGCTTTTTCATCTAGATAAGACTTTTTAGCAGTCGTCATGTCTGCGAAATGATCAAAAATAACTACCTTTTCATCTGCAAAAAAAGGCATACTTTCCAAATCGAGTTCAGCATCCTGATAATCAGTCTCGGACATATCAAAATAGGAATAGGTCAAGTCGCTTGAATCAAATCCAATTTGTTTTAAAAATTTTTCTTTAGCTTGACTATACTGACCTAAATCCTCGCCAGCCAAGACAGTTATCTTAGGAAGTTTTTCTCTGCTCAGCTTTTCAATCGTTTCCATAGCAATCATGGTTATATTATACCAGAATTTTCATTATAACAAAAAGCTCACCACCGAAGCGATGAACTTTACTTTATTAACCAGAGTTTCGAAGTCCTGTTGCAATACCATTGATAGTAATATGAATAAGACTAATTTCGTCATCAGTCAGATTATTATTACGAAGACGTTTAATCAATTCAATTTGGATGTAGTTCAAGACGTTGAAGTATGGCAATCGGAAACCCAAACTCGCTTTAAGAGATGGGCTTTCTTCAAGGAAGTCATCATGTTTTTCAATCGCAAGAATGACATTCTTAGTCAGCTGCCACTCATCCAAAATGATGTTAAAGACGCTACGAACTTCTTCACTCTCTGCCAACTGTGCATAGTGGAAGGCAATATTCATATCTGATTTTGAAAGCACCATATCCACGTTAGACAAAAGTGAACGGAAGAATGGCCATGTTTCAAACATGTGTTGAAGTTTTTCAAGGTTTCCTTCTTCAGCTTCAATATAGTGATTAAAGGCAGAACCCACACCATACCAACCTGGTAACATGATACGGTTTTGTGACCATGAGAATACCCAAGGAATAGCACGAAGTCCTGAAATATCAGTAATAGTCTTACGAGCAGCTGGACGAGAACCAATATTTAAACTTGATACTTCCTTGATTGGACTTGCTTCAAAGAAGTAATCATAGAAATGTTCATTTCCGAAGACAAGATCTCGATAAATACCATTAGAATCTTGAACAATACTATCCATAATTTCACGGAAATCAACCAATTCATCAGGATCAGTAATTTGGCGTGTTACCATGCGATCAAGCGTAGCTGAAACTAGCATTTCAAGATTGTAGTAAGCTGCATCCTTATTGCCATATTTATTACCGATAACCTCACCTTGCTCCGTCAAACGGATACGGTCTTTAATAGTACCAAATGGTTGAGAAGTAATAGCATCGTAAGATGGGCCACCACCACGACCAACTGTACCACCACGGCCATGGAAGAAGGTAATTTTAATGCCACGCTCTTCACCAATCTTGGTCAACTCGTTCTGAGCCTTGTAAAGCGTCCAACCTGAAGACAAGTAACCACCATCTTTGTTTGAATCTGAGTAACCCAACATGATTTCTTGGTAGTTATTGCTATTCTTAATCCATCGTTTAACAATATCATAACCAAGGTATTGTTTCATGATTTCATTAGAGTTTTCCAAGTCTTCGATGGTTTCAAACAGTGGAACGATTTGGACACGCGCACGCTCAGTATCAACTAAACCAACTTCTTTAAGAAGGATGGCTAACTCAAACATATCTGAGACGCTCTCAGTGTGAGAGATGATATGTTGTTTGATGACTTCTTCACCAAGATAGTCCTTCAAAAGACGAGCAGTACGGAAGATAGCTAATTCTTTTTCAAGCGTTTCAGACTTAGATACATTTGTTGATGATAAGGTACGTGGATCTTCTTGCAATTCTTTGAGAAGAACAGCAACCTTTTCAACCTCTGTCAATTCACTGTAGTTGTCAACAATGTTTGCAGATTTAAGCAACTCTGCCACACAAGCTTCATGAACGCTTGAATCCTGACGCATATCAATTGTTGCAAGGTAGAATCCAAAGACCTCAACAGCTTGAAGAAGCTCTTCGAAATCACCGGAAATCAAGACAGAATCATCATTTTCGAGAAGTGAATTTTTAATTGCCAAAAGATCATCATGGAATGCTTCAGCTGTTTCATAAAATTCGGTAGTTTGTTGTGAGACAGCTTGAAGACTTTGGCTGAGACGGTCATGCACAAAATCAGCTACTACTTCACCTGTTGAAACTGAGCCAAGACGAACATTTTCAGAAAGACGCTTAGCAGCTCTTTCATTGCTAAAGTTACCTGCTTTGAAGAAAAGAAGCGTCTGAATCAATTTAGATTGAATGTAACTAAAAGCACGACGGTATGGTTCGTTTTCACGGTAAACAGATGTATCTGGAGAAAGTTTCGCCATTTCTGCTACTGTTTCTGAAACTTCAGTCAAACGTGATGAGAGTGAGAATGAGCGGTAAAGATTATCAACTTTTTCAATATAGTAATTGAGGATAACTTCACTTTGTAATGTCGCAGAAAGTTTAAGAGTTTCTGCCGTTACAAATGGGTTCCCGTCACGGTCACCACCAATCCACATTCCCATTGTAATAGGTGTTGGATTATCAAGTTCGATACCTTTTTCAACCGCTAAACGTTTGAATTCATGCGATAGCTTGGTAATCGCCTTAATCAATGAGGAGTTGTAATACTCCATAACGTTAGTGATTTCGTTTTTAACTTTAAGTTTCTTCTCACGAATGATATCCGTTTTCATCATAATCTCTACATAACGACGCAAATCCGCATACCATTTATCCTTATTAATAAGACCATCCTTAACGTCACGATGCTTACGGAGAAGTTCGTGAATGTGGTTAGTCAATTCAAGCATGGTTTTACGTTGAACCTGAGTTGGGTGAGCTGTCAATACCGGCACGACATTAACATTTTCAAGAATGTCACGTGCATTGTCGCTTTCAGCGACAACATCAAAGGTTTCAGACAACTTACCTAAATAAGATTCATCAATATTATTTTTGCGGTTGACTTCATAAGCCAAATCCACGTCCTCAGAGATATTAATCAAGAGAGGTAACAAAGAGAAATAACGTGATGCAACGACCATATCATCATTTGTCATTTCTGAAATGGCTTGTGTAAGGGCCTCATAGTCACCTTCATCATAAAGTTCAACCAAATGTTGGATAGTCGTGAGGCCTTGCTCACCAGCCATGCCTCGTGTTGCATCATCCAACAATTCTTTCAAGATACCAACTTCTTCAGAGATGATTTCCTGGTTGTTACTGCTTTCCAATTTGTTAAAAGCCAAACCGTATTCTCCTTACTTTATGTAGTACCCTTTTATGATATCACTTTTAAAACAAAAGTAAACTGTTTTTCTGTAAATCGTCAGCTATTTTTCAATTTTCTGACTTTTATTAAAAAATTATTAGTCCTATTTCCGAACTTTATAAAAAAAGACTCTGAATTAGAGTCTAAAATCTTAATTATACTTTTCTTGGTAGAATTTGATTTCATCACCATCTTGAACTTTAAGTTGATTAGCAGCTTTCTCACCGATTTTTCCATTGACATCAAACATCCAATAAATCCCCTTCTCCTTGTCTTGAGAAATTCCATCAATTTCAGTAATAAAACCATCATTTTCTTGAACAGGATATATTTCTTTTAAAACATCAAGGACCGTATCACCTTTTTTGAATTCTACGGATTTTTTCTTACTTTCCTTTTCAGTTTTTAAAATCAAAGTAACCTGGCCTTGACCCTTAGACTGATGATTGTTTGTGCTACTAGTAGGTTTAGCAGACTCATTTTTTCCACAAGCACCTAAAGTAACAAGAGAAAAGGCAAGAGCTAAACATATCAATAATTTTTTCATTTCAAAAGTCTCCTAAAAATAGACTGAATAAATGGATAGAATAGAAGCGTCGATACTGCATGATAAGTATCATAAAGAAGGCCAGAAACAACAAAGGTAAGACCGCTCTTAAATAGGAGGCCATAACTATAATCCAAGAGAACTCCGTAGAGAAAGGATAAAATAGTTACTAAAGCAATCTGCCAAACAAGTGATAACCTAGGTGCAATCAAGCTCCAAAGAGCCATCAAAATGCCGAAGGCCAAGATTTGATTAAAAACCCAGGGACCAAACCCAAAGATGAATCCTGAGATTGACATGGTCAAAGCCATAATCAAGAAACCATCTACTAACCCCAAATAAAGGACAGACACAAAAAACATAGCTGTAATAGGCTGAATATTTGGCAATCCTATAAATGCTGACCGCAATCCTACTGCCAGTGCTGACAAAATGGCTATCCGAGCCATTCGTTGAATCGTTAGTTTCATATATCTATTATGCCAGAAATAAGTTGAATTGACTAGGTATGATACTTATTTATTTAATTAAAAAAGAAAATAACTGCTAAAAGAAAGAGGCCAATCGCATGATTAGCCTTCCCTGAATTACATTTGTTTCAAGCGTTCCACCCGTTCTGAAATTGGTGGGTGAGTATAAAAGAGCTTCTGCAAACCAGATTCTTTTTTAGGGTCATTGATAAAGAGGGCTGCGCTAGCATCATCCACGTGATGTTGCATTGGCGCACTATTATCAAGTTTGAGCAGAGCGTTAATCATACCTTGTGGGTTACGTGTCAATTCGACGCTAGAAGCATCAGCTAAAAATTCACGCTGGCGTGAAATAGCCAACTGAACCAAGGTAGCTGCCAAAGGCGCCAGAATAATGGCAATCAAAGAAATAATGAGAAGAATAATTTCCAAGCCACTACTTCCATTACGATCATCATCATTACGACGACGGCCTCCACCCCAGAACATCATATTGCGGGCCATAACAGCTAGCATGGTGATTGCAGATGCCAAGGCAACTGCAATGGTCGAAATACGGATGTCATAGTTACGAATATGACTCACTTCATGTCCGATAACCCCTTCAAGCTCCTCACGATTCATAACCGCAAGAAGACCTGTTGTAGCAGCTACTGCCGCATTCTTGGGGCTTGATCCAGTCGCAAAAGCATTCATAGAAGGATCATCGACAATAAAGACACGTGGCATCGGTATTTGTGCCACCATAGCCATATCCTCAACAACATGATAAAGGTTCGGAGCGGTTTGTTCATCAACCTCTCGTGCACCGTTCATAGCCATAACGACATTAGTTGATTGGAAAATCATGGTAATGGCATAGATAAAACCAATAACTAAGGCAAGAATCAGACCACCAAAGCCTGAACCTAACCAAAGATAGCCGACACCGTAGCCAACAAGACCCAACAAGAGGAAAAAGACCAGGAGCAGAAGCCAAGTCTTTCTCTTATTTCGAGCAATTTGATCAAATAACATATTAGTTACCTAGTCCACTGAAATCAACCTTAGGCACAGCTTTTTCTTCTTCTGGTGTTTCAAGGAATTCAGCAGCCTTAAAGCCAAACATCTTAGCAATAACATTACTTGGGAATGTTTCCAATTTCGCATTGTAGTTACTTGTCACACTGTTATAAAGTTGACGTGAATAGGCAATTTTATTTTCAGTGTTCGTCAACTCTTCTTGAAGCTGGCTGAAATTGGCACTTGCCTTGAGGTCAGGGTAACTTTCAGCTACCGCAAAGATTCCAGAAACCTGACGAGTCAATTCATCACTAGCACGCATAGCTTGTGCAGGAGAAGTCGCAGCTGCTACCTGATTACGAAGTTCTGTTACTTTTTCAAGCGTTGAACCTTCATATTTAGCGTAACCTTTAACCGTTTCAATCAAGTTAGGAAGAAGGTCATTACGACGTTTCAATTGAACATCAATTTGACTCCACGCCTCCTTGGTTTGCATGCGGCTATTAACCAAGCCGTTATAACTTGCAATAACAAAAATCACGAGAACAACAATAATGGCAATAATAATCCAAATCATATTTTTTATTCCTTTCTTATACCTAAAGAAAGTCCGTACTACTTCTCTTACAAGTATCTTTAATAGTCTCAGTATATCAAATTTTCAGATAAAAGTGGTAGAATATAAGTCATTTTACAAAAAACTGGACAAGATGTCCAGCTTTTTTATTACTCTTTAGTCGTATGCCGTTTACCTTGGGCTATGGCATCTGCTTCTGTCATAGTGACGACATTAGCCTTATTGGTATTGCTAGGCATACTATTGATGTCATACCAATAAACATCTGCTGTTCCATGACGCGCCACATAAACTGTTCTACTTTCTTCCTGTGTAGGTTGCACAGGCTCTGGCTCAGAACTCGGTTGTTCAGCCACTTGGGAACTCTCAGAACTAGGCTCAGATGGTGCTTCAGTAAATTCAGTTACCGTATTTGTTGCTGTCCCATCTGCATAATTGATTTCTGCATTTGGTGATTGGTTATCTAAGACAACATGTGTAACTCCCTGACTATCAAGAGTCTCCTTATCTCCACCAAGTTTAATTTCCAAGAGATTTCCAGAACTATCGATACCAACATACTGAAGTTCTACTTGACGAGGCAACAACTCGTCTCCACTGTAGATAGCTGTTACTTTATAATCTAACCAATAGTTAGGGTGGAGTGCCAGCCAGTTATCCAAGCGATTCTCGTAATAAAGCATTCCTGACTGATTATCTTCATCGGTTCCTTTATAATTTCCAGAGTTTAACCAGGCAGTCATAGGTACTAAATTCTTGCCCTCGTCATTGACCCCAGAAAACTGATAACCAATCAAATGTCCTCGATTCATTAACCAAGATTTTGATTTACCATCACCATAATAAAACTTATAGTTATGCCATCCTACAGGATCATATTTTATTTTACCGGGGCGTTTATTCTTTGGCTCGTCCTTATCTTGTAACTGTATATGAGCACTGTGGGCACGTCCTAACTGGTCCTTTTCCTCCATGACAAACTGTTTTTGACCATTAAAAGCTAATATACCATTGTTCTCATCCGCTTGAGCGACTTGAGGGGGCACAGCCAATGATTGTTTGCTAGTATCTACTGAAAATCCGAAACCTAAAGTAAATACTAAAACAAGAAGAGCAAATAAACGAATCCTACTATTTCTTTTTTCTTTCATTATCTTAACACCATAATATTTTTATGACTTTAATTATACAGGACCAAATCAAAATATATGATTAAAAATAAAGAATAATGAAATTAGGTATATTAAAAATCGGGGACTCCTCATCCGGCAATAAGGTCTTCTCCAAGATAGCTATGCCATAAACTGGCTCCATCTGCTCGTACATCTTGTGTGTCTGCCCTTATTGGCGTAATTGTTGCACATTTTCCACCATCTGGTTGGCCAAATAATAATGAAAACGATTGAGAAAATAAGGTTCCTTACGCACCCGAATCTCAATAATAACCTCAGCTCCATCATTAAACTTAGCTCGAACATCCACCGAGGTTGAAAAGAGCTCATCCTCATCAAAGTCCTTTTTATGAAGCTGTGTCCCCTCCAAAATCTGGGCATCCACAACATCCAAATCCAAAATATCTCAAATAAATGCCACCGTCACCTCAGGAAGACTGAAAATCTTCTTAGCTATGATATCCAAGGTCGGTGAGACGTGCTTGTGTTTTTTTCCATAGACCTCTCCTTAAGAAAAATAGAGGGATGCCCCTCTACTCCTATCTATTTGGAAAAAGTAAATGAAATATGGAATTACCCTTTAAATGCTTCTACAAAGGCCTTGAGTTCTTCATCTGCTTCTGGTGTGGTTCCATGAAGCTGTCCAAGCATGTCGAGAAGCGAGGCTGTCTGACTTTCAATCGTCGCATTGGTCTGATTAATCTTAGCCACAATCTCGGTCAAGGGCTCCACTTCTTCTTCCTCAAAGATATCCACATAACGAGGAATATTAAGGTTGTAGTCATTTTCCACAATCTCTTCAAAGCTAGCCAGATGGGCGAACTTGTCCATATCCTCACGACTCCTATAAGCATTGAGAATCTTCTCAATATGGGCATCTGTCATAATGTTCTGATTTTTCCCCTTATCAAACTCCTTAGAGGCATCGATAAAGTAAACATCACGATTGGTGCGGTTCTTTTTGAGAATGATAACCGTCGTTGGAATACTGGTGTTAAAGAAGATATTAGCAGGTAGACCAATAACCGTATCAATAGCTCCTTCTTCCAACAAAGCCTTACGAATAGTCCCTTCGGCATTACCACGGAAGAGTACCCCATGAGGTAGGACGATGGCCATAACACCATTGTCTTGTTTCAAGTGATAGTAACCATGCAAGAGGAAGGCAAAATCAGCCTTAGACTTAGGTGCTAGTTTCCCAAATGGTGAGAAACGAGGATCATCCATGAAACCTGAGCTAGCAGACCACTTGGCTGAATAAGGTGGGTTCATGAGAACCCCATCAAAGTTAGTCGGCTCTTGAGTTGGCCAATCCTCATCCAAGGTATCAGCGTTGTGTAAAAACTGATTTTCAATCGGCACACCATGCAGAATCATGTTCATACGTGCCAGGTTATAAGTTGAGGTGTTCAACTCTTGACCAAAGTAAACCACTGTCTGTGGTTGACGTGAATAGCGTTTGGCATTAAGCAAGAGCGAGCCTGACCCCATAGTCGCATCATAAAGGGTAAAGCCTTGCTTGTCCTCACGTCCTAAAAAGGCAATCTGCGTCATGAGCTTGGCAACAGGTTGCGGTGTATAGAACTCACCAGCTTTTTTACCTGAATCCGTCGCAAACTGACCAATCAGGTACTCATAAGCATCACCAAGCATATCACCAGCATGACCTGCCACATCTAGAACCGCCAACTCCTTCATCACAGCCGCAACCGTTTGGTTTTGCTTTTGAGGAGTCGCTCCGAGTTTCTTAGAGTAGAGGTCGATATCTTCAAAGAGGTTTTCATAAAGCTCATCACTCTGCTCAATATCACGGAAGCCCTGAGCCAAGTCCTCTAACTGAAAGCTTCCATCGTTCACTCGCTCCACTAAAGCCGTAAAGGTCAAGTCAGGATGAATGGCATAGCTCATCTCATCAGTGATGACTGCTAAGAGGTCCTCGTGAGTCTCCTCATCCTCGTAGTATTTACGATAGACTGCCAGTGCCTCATCCAAGCTTTCTGTCTCTTCCTCCATGGTCTCTGCCACGAAAAAGAGCATCTTGTCCGACAAATACTTGTAAAAGACCATGCCCAAGAGATAAGACTTATAGTCATTGGCATCCATTTTAGAGCGGAGCACATCCGCTGAGTTCCATAGGGCTTGATAAAGCGACTGGGAGGTTTGTGTTGTTTCCATAGTAATTCTTTCTGATTTCTTTTAGATCTTTTCTTGTTCCAGTGGGACGACAGCGAGGGTCTTGCCCAGACTGGCTAAGACTTTCAAAACCGTGTCCAATTGAGGACTGGTCTTTCCTGTCTCCATCCGAGCGATGACCGGTTGACTGACCCCACTGAGTTCTTCTAGTTTCTTTTGGCTAATGCCCTTTTCGTGTCGAGCCTCGATCAGCTCAGTCATAATCGCGACCCGTAAATCACTTTCCAGGATTTCTTCCTTGGTGAAGAGCTCTGCTCTCACATCTTTCCAATTGCTGCCGATGGCACTATTCTTCATCTCTTAGCCCTCTTTGCTTCAAATCTTGCAACTCCCTGCTTAGCTTTCTCAATCTCTTGTCAGGGTGTCTTTTGCGTCTTTTTGACAAAATGATGCTGTAAGACAAAGCTCCTATCCAGCCAAGCCACGAATAAAATCCGATCACGCAAGGGTCTCAACTCCCAAATCTCCGCATCCAGATGCTTGATGTAGGGTTGGCCAGCACGGGTTCCATGCTGGCTCAACAGTTCAATATAGTCGTTAAGCTTGTTGAGTTTGATCCGGCTGTCCTTGTTATCACGACGAGCTAGCTCCCTCACATAGTCCAAGACCGGTTGATTCCCCTGTTTGTCCTTATAAAATTAAATAGCGTGCACAAAGCAACCCCTTTTCGAAATTATTATAACTCCAAAGTTATTAAAAGTAAATACTTTTAAGTTATTAAATACTAAGCAACAC
>OLSP01001117.1_pt1 | contig 25327 bp, 30 predicted proteins | sample 1672941 | NCBI WGS metagenome assembly OLSP01 (sample SAMEA3136739, study PRJEB25190) | human gut metagenome | reverse complement strand
ATAGATGCGGGTATGTGCACCATCGAAGAAGCTGTAAATGCGGCCATGCTCCAGATAACGACCCACAAGGCTGCGGATATGCAGGTTCTCCGTCTTGCCGGGCACGCCGGCGCGCACGCAGCAGATGCCGCGCACAATCATATCAATGCGCACACCAGCACAGCTGGCTTCCTGCAGCTTGAGGATGATATCCCGGTCGCTGATGGAATTGTTTTTCAGGATCATGGATGCCGGACGGCCCATGTGGGCGGCGGCAATGACACGATCCATCTCTTCCAGCAATACGCTCTTGAAGCGCAACGGTGCTACCAGCATCCGGTCGCTCTCCTCAGTCAGCTTCTGCACGGCAAGGTTCTGGAACACATTGGAAGCTTCCTCGCCAATGCCATGGTCTGCCGTAATGAAGGAATAGTCCGTGTAAAGCTCACTGGTCTTTTCGTTGTAGTTGCCGGTGCCGATCTGGGTGATATAAGAGTAGCTCTCTTTGCTCTTTTTGGTGATAAGGGTCAGCTTGGAGTGCACTTTGTAATCATCAAAGCCATAAATGACCGTACAGCCTGCGCTTTCCAGCTGTTTCGACCAGTCGATGTTGTTCTGCTCGTCAAAGCGGGCGCGCAGCTCCACCAGCGCCACCACCTCTTTGCCGTTCTCAGCGGCTTCCATCAGCGCCTGCACGATCTGGGACTCCCGCGCCATACGGTACAGTGTCATTTTGATGGAAATGACCTCAGGATCATGGGCAGCCTTTTTGAGCATGGCAATGAAGGGCCGGATGGACTGGTACGGGTAGCTGAGCAGCACATCGTGCTTCTGCACCTCAGCGGCAAGGTCGTAGTCCGGCGGCGGCAGCATGGGCCGTGCAGCCGGGTAGAACAGTTCCGGCCGCCCCTCCGCTTCCATGCGGCCGGTGAGCTTGTAGAAAAAGCTCAGATCCAGCGGGCTTTTCTGCTCGAACACCCGTTTATGGGTGAGCAGCAGACGGTTGCACAGCAGGCGTTCTACCTCCGGGGCCGGGGCAGGCGTGATCTGCAGACGCACCGCAGCCAGCTTGCGGCGGCGTTTGAGCAACTCGGTGCGCCCATCATTCTGCTGGACGAGGCCACCGCAAGTCTGGATGTTGAGAACGAAACGGCGATTCAGGAGGCTCTGTCCCGCCTCATCAAAAACAAGACCGTTCTCATCATCGCTCACCGGATGCGTACCGTGGCAGGTGCAGACAAGGTTGTTGTGCTGAAGGATGGCATCGTAGCGGAGCAAGGCAGACCGGATGAGCTTTATGCTCGGAACGGATTGTATGCGCACATGGTTGATTTGCAATCAGCAAGTCAGAATTGGACGATTTAAAGCTATAATAAGAGAAAGCTGTTTCAAAAGGATGCTCTGTCATGGGATAGAACATCCTTTTTGAATACCGTTCAGCCGAAATTTGTACAGGAGTCCATCATAAAAATGACATTCTATAAACCTATTGCAATAGGATGAAAAGTATGGTATATACATTATACGAAACATTGCTTTGAAATGAACACTCTACCGTCCATTGATGCATAAAAGAGAGGTGCTTGCCATGACCGCCGTGATCTATGCCCGCTATTCATCGGATAACCAGCGCGAAGAATCCATTGAAGGCCAGATTCGTGAATGCACTGCCTATGCGGAAAAGAATGGCATCACCATCGTCAAGCACTACATTGACCGTGCCATCTCTGCCAAAACGGACAACCGCCCGGAGTTTCAGCAGATGATAAAAGACAGCGACAAAAAGCTGTTTGACATTGTGCTGGTCTGGAAGCTGGACCGTTTTGCCCGGAACCGCTACGACAGTGCCCGGTACAAGACCCAGCTGAAGAAGAATGGTGTCAAGCTCATGTCTGCCACCGAGATCATCTCCGAGGGGCCGGAGGGCATCATTCTGGAATCGGTGCTGGAAGGTTATGCCGAGTATTATTCCGCTGACCTTGCCGAGAAGGTCGTGCGTGGACAGACCGAGAACATCCTGAAAGGACGCTGCAACGGTGGTCGTGGAACCTTTGGTTACACGCTGGATTCGGAACGGAAGTTCCATATTGACCCTCTCACCTCGCCTTTTGTGCTGGAATCGTTCAAGAAGTACAATGAAGGCTCCACCATGAAGGAGATCCGGGACTGGCTGAACGAAAACGGCATCAAGAACCCGGTGGGCGGTGCGTTTACCTATAACAGCGTCGAACATATGCTCAAAAACCGGCGGTACATCGGAGAACTGAAATTCCGGGATGTGGTCGTACCGGATGCTATCCCGCCCATCATTCCGCTGGAACTGTTTGAGGATGTGCAGGAGAAAATCGCCAAAAACAAGAAAGCCCCTGCCCGTAGAAAGGCAGAGGATGACTACCTGCTCACCACCAAGCTGTTCTGCGGCTACTGTGGGGCGTTGATGTTTGGCGAAAGCGGCACGAGCCGGACGGGTGAAGTCCACCGCTACTATAAATGTGCCACTGCCAAAAAGCACAAGGGCTGCAAGAAAAAGACCGTCCGTAAACAGTGGCTGGAAGATCTGGTGGTCAACCAGACGATGCAGCTTGTCAAAGACGATGCCGCCATGGAATCTATCATCGCCAAGGTGATGGAACTGCAAAACAAGGAGAACACCAACATTCCCCTCTATGAGAAACAGCTTCGGGATGCTGAATCTGGTATCCAGAATATGCTCAATGCGATTCAGGCCGGTATCCTGACCAGCTCCACCAAGGAGCGGCTGGAGCAGCTGGAAGAAACCAAGCGTGAGCTTGAAGCCCGCATTGCAGAAGAGAAGCTGGCAAAGCCCAAGGTCACGGAGGAGTTCATCCGGTTCTGGCTGCTGCGGTTCCGTAAACTGGACATGAGCCTGAAAGACCAGCGGCAGGCGCTGGTGGATACCTTCATCAATGCGATTTATCTGTACGATGATAAGGTTTTGATAACCTTCAACTATAAAGAAGGAACACAGACCGTGACTTTTGGAGAAGCGGCAGAAGCCGCATCAAAGGGAAATGGTTCGGATTTGGATTGCTTTACTGCACCAAGTAAAATCCAACGATTGACCGTTGAAAATGCGGTGTAAATCGTGGAATTTCTTGTTTTACATAGGCTTCAAAAGGGCTGGAAAGTGCCTCGTTTGTGCCTTGCTGCCCCAAAAACTACCTCTCGTGTGCCTTGCCGTGTGCCTTACGCCGGATGCCCGGCGGGACGCTCTGAGGGCAAAGAAAAAGCCTGTCCGGCGTGTGCCGGGCGGGCTTTTGCTGTCTCTGTGTCCGCTCTTGTGTAAAAGCAAGTATCGTCCTGTGGCCACAAAGCCCCACGGACTGCACTTGCTGGGGAGTGCCTTCCCCAAACCCTGCCACTGCTCCCGGTGGGGCTGGGTAGCAATCGTTATGCACTCTGGGCAGTGGGCTTCTCTTTTTCAGTCTTGGCAAGGTAATTGTAGGCCATGCGGCAGACACCCTCCTCGGTGTAGTAGTCCCCCAAGAGGTCCGCAACCTCTGCCCATGTCAGACAGCGGACAAAGCGCAGACGGAAGATCAGATACAGGCGTGCGTCCTGAATCGTGGCGCAAAAGGCAACGGCCTTATCTCGCTCCTGTTCGGCCTGTTCCTCAAGGTAGGTGATTCGTGCATCCATGTCGGCGATCTCAACGGCCAGCCGCCCGGTGCTGTCTTTCACGCCGGATGCGTGGGGCATACCGTTCAGTGAGGGTGCAGCGGGTTCGGCTCGTTCACGCAGGAACTTCAAAGCCTCGCGGTTCTTTTGGATGGTCTCATTCAGATGGAAGTAGCGAGAGATATCTGTGAGTGTCATTGTTTCCCCTTTCGTCAATTCGATTGCGCCTATTTTACCACAGAAGAAACCAAGAATCTATCAGAGAACGATGAAAAACACCCTCTGCGGCCGTTTGTGGGCTGTCAGAGGGTGTTTCTGTCACTGTTCGATGGTCTGTGCCCTGCGCTTCCGCCGGGCGCGTTCTTCCCGGATGCCCTGCACCCTGCCAGCGTGCCAAAGGGCGGTGATAAGCCCCATGAAGCGATATGCGCCTGTTAGGCCAAATTCATTGGGGACTTCTGTAATGGCGTTGAAAAGCTGACTCACTTCCTTGAGGGTCTGGGACGAACTCCACAGCCATGACATTTTCACGGCTTCTTCTGCGGTAACGGTGGGAATTCTGGGGGTGCAATCAGAGTGCTGCATAGTGTACCTCGCTTTCAAAATTCAATTAAAGTGCCGGAAATTTTCTCGGCTGACTGGGTAAAGATAGGGCTTGGAAAGCCCGCTGCCAGCCCGGCGGGGACTTTACAGTACCTTGGACGTGTTCGGCATGGTTTCCGCTCTCTGGGGCTGCTGTGCTGCATCGTGCAGCGCGTGGAGATAGGTCAACAGGCGGTCTTTGTCGGCGGCTGACAGGCTGCGGACACGGCAGAGGACTTCTTGCCACTGGGCTGCGGTCATACTGCTGCACCCCCTTCCAGCAGCTTGGCCACGCTCTTGCCGGCCTTTGCTGCGGCTGCATCCAGTGCGGCCAGCTTCCACAGAAAGCCGGTGTCAACCTTGGCGGTCAGGCTCTCGCCTTTGTGAATCGCTGCCACGGTGTAGCCCTGCTGGGCGTACTGCTGCCGGATCCAGTTCTGTGGGGTCTGGTTCAGGTGGTCGAGCGTGTTCATCCGGCCACCATCCAGCACGATGCTTTCCCGGTGCAGGGTGCGGGGCTTTGCTTCCCGCTGGTCGGTGTACTCCACCTCAAAGGCGTGCAAGCTGATTTTCTTCTCCAACTTCATGGTCATATCCTCCCATCATGCCCGGTGGGCTTCCATCTTCCCGCCGGGGGTCTCTGTTCGTGTTACTGGACTTCCAGCGGCTGCACCTGCGATGCACCGAAGAACGATGCCCGGTAGGTCTGGCCGTCTCCCCTGCTGCTGTGGATCAGCACCGCCTGAAACAGAGCCTTTGCACCATGCTCCACCATGTACCCGGCGGCTTTCCAGCCCGCCCAGGTGTTCACAGGCTCGGTGATCCCGGCGGCCTGCTGGGCTTCCTCGATGCGCTGGACGTTGACCGGGGCAGCCTTTGCGCTGTTCCATGCCCGGTGCAGGGCTTCGGCAAAGCTGCTCACGCCCTTGCGGTACAGCTTCCATGCCTTGTGCATGATCTTGGAAAGATTGTACTTCTTCATACTGTCCTCGCTTTACTTTGCGGGTCAGCTCCTGTATAATGGGCTTGACCCTGTTGTGGGTTTGGCTTGGTGTGTGTTTGGTAGACGGCACCGGGCCATTTTCTTTTATACAGCTTATCAGGAAGTGGGTTACTGTCTTAGCTGGCGTTCTGCTCTTGCGCTCCCGGTACATCCTTCGCCCCTTGCCTTCCGGTCGTGCTTCCCTTGCTGTGTCTATATTATAGCACTAATATCTCGTGCATTCTATTGACGGAATGCACGAATATCAAGTGCTGTTACTGTGTATATTTAAACTTGATTCTAGTGCAGCTTCTGGATATAATAGAAAGGGATAGAAAGGAGTGAAAGCACATGGCGATACAGTATAAGGCTGATGTTTTGGCATTGCTGAAAGCGGCTGGGTATCCATCAACCAGAATCCGAGCAGAAAAGCTGCTGGGGCAGTCCTATGTTCAGCAACTGCGAAAGGGTGAATTGATTTCATGGGCTGCGCTGAACACGGTTTGCCGCTTGCTCGACTGCCAGCCGGGTGATCTGCTGGAATATGTGGCCGATGAGATTCCGAACGCTGAAACAATAGCAGCCATCAAGGAACTGGACAACGGCGGCGGTGAGCATTTTACAGGCTCCACGGAAGAACTTGTAAAGAAGCTGCTGGATGAACCCGCCGGGGAGGAATGAGCATGGAAGAACTGTATAAGCAGCTGGCAGCACTCGCCCGCCAGCATGGAGCCCGGCGGCTTGTGCTGTTCGGTTCTCGTGCCAGAGGGGACAACCGCTATAACAGTGACGTGGATCTGGCTGTGTATGGGATGCCGGAGGGCAACCGGGCAAACTTCTGGATGGATTGCGAGGACCTGCCCACGCTGCTGAAATTTGACATCGTGCATATCACGGACGGTATGAACCCGGTGTTTATCGAAAATATTAAGAAGGACGGTGTAACCCTTTATGCTGCAGAAGATTGAACACTATATCAGCGCACTGGCGCAGCTGGAACAGGCTGTGGCCATCTACCAGAAAAGCCAGCAGGATGCCCTTTACCGTGACGGCCTGATCCAGCGGTTTGAGTTCACGGTGGAATTGGCATGGAAGTCCATCAAGGAATATCTGGAAGATCAGGGCAGCACAACGCCCATCGCCACCCCTCGTGCTGTGCTGAAAGAAGCCTTTGCCGCCGGATTGATTCAGGACGCAGAGGAATGGAACAAGATCATCACAGCCCGTAACATCACCTCCCACGTCTACGATGAAAAGACCGCCGAGGATGTGGCTGCACAGATCTGCAACGACTTTCTGCCCCTGCTGAAAGCACTGGGCAGGTTCTATCGGGAGTGAGTGCAGAATGACCTGTCCGCTTTGCAAGGGTGACATGAAGCCCGACATGACCATTCACACAGTTCAGCTGAAGAACGGTGCTGTGGTCATCCAGAACGTGCCTTGCCTGAAGTGTGAACAGTGCGGCGAGGTGGTTCTGTCAGCTGACACGGTGGAGAAGATAGAACGCATCCTGCACATGGTTGGAAAGGCTGCGGCAGAGATTTCCGTTATGGACTTCGCCAATGGTGCGGCTTGACAAGGTGCCGTCCATCGTGTACAATTCCTGTCAAGGAAACCCAGCTGGCCTCTCAACGATGCGCATTAGGTTGGGTCATAGAACCGGAGGACGGAACAGACAGCCGTCACCCTTTGTTTGGAGATGCGGGAAGCGTCCCCCCGCCCGGTTTCAGAAGGTCGTTGCAGAAATGCAGCGGCCTTTTGTTTTGCACTGCGCAGGAAACGCCCGCCGGGGCTGTCAGAGCGGAGATAGAACCCACGGCAAGGAAAACCACCCACAGACAAAGACAAAAGCCCTCAGGCGCGCGCTGCCGCGGTCTGGGGGCTTTGAGCTGTCTATGAAGGTTTAACCATTTTGCCGATGATGGTAAGATGGTATGTTTTCGTGGCGTCACGAAGATGTACGCCGCCGGGAAACATTTTGTTGAGGTCAACAAAATGGTCACAGCCGAAGTGCTGCGCCCGGCGGGTGCTGCACGTTCAAAGGGTTTGGGATGCTGCCCAACAAGTTCTTGCAAAGCAAGAGGGCTTTGTATAGACAAAGACATTGCTTGTAAGGCTTTGTGCGTACAAAAGCACTGCTTGCAAATGCTAGGCCCCCTGCAAGGGCACACGGACTTTGGAACAAAGTCTAGTGTGTTACGCCTCGCCCGGCGGGGTGTAGGTTATTCGGAACTGCTGTCAGCGGATGAGGATGCGGCTTCAGAGTTCTTCCGCTGCTGATATTTTTCCCATGCATCATCCAGCAGTTCTCGTCCGTTTGGCATGGCGATGATCTGATAATAGAGCCGTAGGCAGCCGCGAGCTAGAGTGTCAGCGACTTCCGGGGGGATTTCGTCAAGATGAATGTGAATATCATTGCCCATAGTCTTACCTCCTGAAATATCCTTTGTTTGTTTCATCAGCGGGTGCAAAGAGGATGCAGATCCGGATGCAGGATGCGTAACGAAACGGTCAAATTTTCCCTATAAGACTAGCTCACAACAGGGGTCGACGAGCCCGCTAAGGACTAGGGTACCCGTTCACAGTACCTTGAGGGGGCTTAGGGTGTGCGCCGGATGGGGCGGAGGAGCACAAACTTTGCAAAGAGGACGAATAGCCGCCGGGTCGGAACCCCTTCAACCATTACTCGTGCACCTTCGAGGCTGTAATACTTCCCATCTTTGGCAGAGAGTTCAGCAACGATACCTTTGGCGATTGCGTTGCAGACGTGCCAGCGGAGGCCGTGGCCGTTGATGGCGATGATGATTTTCATGTAGCTGTCCTCCTTGCGTTAGTGAAGTCGCCGGGCTTGAGGTAGGATGCTGGATGTGATAGACTGGCTGCGGGATGTGGTCTGTCAATCGCTCCCGCTTGGCTGCCTTGCAAGTTCGCTGCTTGCATGGCGGCCTTTTTGCTTGCCTGCATCGCTTAATCATCGTGAGGGGTCAGCTCGTCCGTGGTGATAGCTGCCTGCATCTCTGCCGCCTTATCAAAGGCGTTTTCTTCGGCTGAAAAGACAGCATCAACGGCACGCTCGTACAGCTTGGAGCGGGTTTCCGGGTCGATGCCGTCCAGATGGTTGATTGCGCGCAGCAGCTTGGACAGCTTCTTCATCAGCGGGCGGTTGCTGCTGCGGTTGGTGACGAGTGCAAACAGATTCGGGTTGGATGTGTGGTTGATAATCATGGAAAGTCCTTTCTGCACCCTTACTGGGCGCGTTCAAAATCAACACCGCCGGGGTGCGGTCGGTGTATTTGCTCATGAGATAACTCGGCTTTCAGTCAAATGGTCTGCTTCATCAGAGCGCGCATATTGGCCGTTTTTTGTGCTGCTGCTTGCTGCCGTAGGTTCTCACCCGCAAAACAGATGGGGCTGCACATGGACAGCAATCGGTCATAAATGCGGGCGTGAGCCACGTCCTGTGGATTCTTTAAGTCCGTTAAGGTCAGGTTCGTGGTGACGATCAGCGGCTTTTTGCTGCGGTAGCGAGCGTCAATGATGTTATAGACCTGCTCCAGCGCATACTCAGTGCCGCGCTCGATGCCGAAGTCGTCAATGATGAGCAGCGGATAGCTGCACAGCCTGTCCACCATATCGTTCCGACCAGAAAAGCTGTTGCTCAGGTCGTTCAAGATGCTGGAAAAGTTGGTCATTCGGACGGAAACCTCTTGCTCCATCAGAGCGTTCGCAATGCACCCGGCAAAGAAGCTCTTGCCCGTGCCAACACCGCCCCAGAGAAGCAAGCCAATGTTTTTGGTACGTACTTCTGCCCACTTGTCAACGTATCGGTGGGCGTGCTTCATCTGCGGGTTGCGGCCGTTATCATTCGCAAATGTCCAGTTGCACATTTCAGTATCGGAGAATCCATCCGATTTCAGGCGGTGAACCAGACCGAGGTGCTTCTGCTCGTTGATGATTGCTTCCTGCTTCTCTCGTTCCACCCGGCGGCATTGACATTCTATCGGGTGGCGGTCTCCCAGAATCGGCACTCGCTTGTGCCCCTCAAAAAAGGCTTGCTTTGGGGTGTTACACTTTCCACAGTACAACAGACCATCTGCGCCGAAGTAGTCTTCCGGCTGTGGTGTTCCACCGCTGCGCTGGATCAGCGCGTTGATTGCTGTTTCAGTTCTCATAAACTTTCACCGTCCTTGTAGCTGTAATCAGGTAGGCCACCACTACGAGGCGGCTTCTGTCGGCTTTTATCTCGTGCAGCCCAGTTGCGCAGGGTGGCTGCATGGTTCTTGTAGCGTTTCCCCTTCGACTCCATGTAGGTGGACAACTGCTCAATGAGGCTGTCAATATTCGGGATGTCCTTGCGGAGTTTTTGGTACTCCTCGGCGGTCAAGAAAACATTGCCGTAAGAGCCATATTTTTGACGAGCGGGCTTTGTTCTCTCTTTATTGTTAACTCTTATAGTTCTACTCTTATAGTTAGTAGTCGGAATTCCGACTGATGGTTGGTCGGTATTCCGACTGACTGTGGGTCGCTTTTCCGACTGTTCATGGGTCAGAATTTCGACTGACTGTTGGTCGGTATTCCGACCATTCGGCAGCTTCACATAGATGGTGTTTGGAGCGCCAAAGTTCCGCTTGGTCTCAATCAACCCTGCCGCTGTCAACTTTCGCAAAGCCGCTTTTATGACGGTCTGCCCCTTGCGAAGATCCTCAGACAGATTTTCGATGGAGTAGAAGATGTAGATGCGGCCATCCGCATCTATCCAACCATTTTTCTCTGAAAGAGTAGTTCGGCTGTAGAGTGCTGAATAGATGAGCGCATCTGTCAGATTCAGATCCCCGCTCATGTCAAGCAGAAAAGAGGGGTAAAGAAGAAATGGCGGGCGTTCGGTGTCTTTGGTCAGATAGGCAGAGATAGTGTATCACCCCTTCCTGTTCGGCTGCATGGCTGAAAAAGATGCTTTGTGCCATGTCCTTACCTCCCGGCCACCCGGCGGATGCCACCCACAGCTTCATCCTGTTCCGCCGGGACTGGATCGCCAGCCTCAAAGTATCTGGCGAGGCTATCCATGTTGACCAGCCAGCGGTGACCCGCAACCACATACCGAATCTTGCCTGTCCGGCAGAGGGTACGAATATAGGTCGGCGGTAGACCGTAGGTCGCGGCGGCGTCCTTCACGGTTTTCATGACCGGGTATCGGATTAAATCTCCCATTCGATGCACCTCCTTGGTGTTGCTTGAAAGTTGCTTTTTGATGCCGTGTCAGCAGTAAAGCACAAATTGAAAAATAATGCAATGCCGCCAAATTCCGGCTGAAAATTGATGCCATGAACCATTGTTGAAATGAAGTCCTTTGCGTCAAAATCCATCTGGTGATATCCAGTGTCACGCTTTGCAACGGATTACCTTGTTTTGCAATAGATTTACAGAGGGATGCCCACCTGATTTATGGATAAATGCTGCTGGTTTTGCACATCAAAAAATAATGATGAAATTGGCTCACCAAATCAATGAGATTTACTCACTGGATTTTACGGTCAATTCTTCTAAGGGGATATCCAACGCAGATGCAATCCGTTTGGCACTGTTTTTGGTAATACCGCGGCCACAGCGAGCGGCTCCAATGGTGGAGATAGAAACAGTGCTGAGACTGCTCAACTCTGCGATGGTGATATTTTTCTTTGCCATAGCGGCAATGACAGAAACGCGATCAAGAATCATAATTGAACCTCCATGACAAGTTTGGAACTTTTTTGTTCTAAATAAATTATACGGTCTGCGAGAGGTTCAGTCAAGACCTTTTTTGAACTTTTTCATTGCGATTTGGAATCGTTAATGATATAATGCAGCTGGAGGTGGTTTTGTGTCGTACAGCAAAGTAATTGGAGAAGCGATAAGGCAAGAACGAAAAAAACAAAAGTTGTCGATGGCTGAACTTGGTAGCAGAATGGGGATTTCAGGTTCTCTAGTTGGCAGATACGAGAGAGGCGAGGAAAACCCGAAGCTGGGAACGATTATGCGTTTTGCTGACGCTTTAAATATGGAGTGGGCCGAGTTGGCCTTTTTGTTGGCGGTTGCTGAAAATGGAAATGCGGGTATTGAAGCAGGCAAGGGAATGGATAAGCCTGACGAGCAAAATGAAAACTTGCAAAACATGGAACTTTTAATGCTCCAACTTAGCCCGGAGGGACAGCGCGTTGCATTAGAGCGTGTAGATGAACTGACTCAGCTGCAGAAATATAAACGTGATGCACAAAACTGCAGCATTTCAGAGGAAAAAGCTGCTATGTTGGCCAAAATGGTAGCTGACTATGCGGATAAAAATCTATCGGAAGATGATTTTGAAATAGTGGAGCATTCACTGAATGGACAAGAATCATCGCACTCTGTGGAAAGCGTAAATGAATAGTAAGGTACATTGCGCAGAATGCCCTTGATGCGGGCCTGATCGCGGCCAGATGAACGCACCGCCGGGGACAAAATGCACAAAAGACCATGCCCACAAAGGAGGGGTGACAGATGGCGAAAATCATAAAGCGCACAAAGAAGGACGGCACCTGCTCCTACTGCATCCGGGTCTCCAACGGCTATGATCGGCAGGGCCGTCAGGTGCTGGTAAACCGCACCTTCACTCCCCCGCCAGGCTTGACCGGGAAAAAGCTGGAAAAGGAATTGCAGCGTCAGGCAGATGCCTTTGAACAGGAAGTGCACAGCGGCATTTCTCTGGAAGCGTCCATGAAGCCGGATGACCTGATAGAAAAGTGGTTCACCGAGTACGCAGACCGCCAGCTGAAGCCCAAGACGGCCACCGAATACAGAAAGCTGGTGCCGCGTGTGTCGGCGGCTCTGGGGCACATGAAGGTCAACCAGATACGCCCGGCGCACCTCATGGCGTTCTATGCGAACCTGTCCGAGGACGGAGTGCGTCAAGATTCCACCTATACGGCTACGGCTGCTCTGCTGAAACTGCTGCCGAAAGGCCAGCGGGCAAGGATCCGGGAGGCCGCCGGGGTGGGTGAGGAAACCATGCGGGGGCTGTGTAGCGGCAAGCCTGTCAGCCGCAAGACTGCCGAGAAGGTGGCTGATGCCGCCGGGCTGCCCCTGTCCAAAGCGTTCACCGAGAAGGTCAGAGCGGGTGGTAAGCTGGGCGGCAATACGCAGCTGCATTATCACCGCTTCCTGTCCAGCGTGTTTGAAAAGGCGGTCAAGTGGCAGCTGATTGATGAAAACCCCTGTCGGCGCACAGAAGCCCCTAAAGCGGCAGAAATCGAAGTGGAAGCATTGCAGGAAGAGGACGTTGCCAAGCTGCTGGAAGCCCTGCATGACGCGCCAGCACAGTACAGCGTTATCACACAGCTGGCCTTGCTCACGGGTGCCCGCCGGGGCGAGATATGCGCCCTGCGCTGGTCGGATATTGCGTTCGATGATGCCACAGGTACGGGCGTGATCTCCATCAACAGGACGGTGCAGAACATCGCCGGGCGCGGCACGGTATTCACGGCACCCAAGACAAAACGCTCCCGGCGGTGCATCAAGATAGGCCCGGAGTGTGTGCAGCTGCTGCGAGAGTACCGCCAGCACCAGAAGGCCGAACGGTTCAAGGTCGGCTCTGAGTGGGTGCGCCGGGTGGAGATCGAGAACGGCAAGACGGTGGACAATGACCTGTTGTTCACTCGCTGGAACGGTCAGCCGTTCGACCCCAATGCGGTTACAAGCTGGTTTCCGGGCTTTCTGGCCGCCCATGACCTCCCGGCGGTTCACTTCCACAGCCTGCGTCACACCAACGCCAGCTTGCTGATAGCGGCTCATGTGCCGGTTACAACGGTTTCGGGCCGTTTGGGCCACGCAAAGACCAGCACCACCACGGATATTTACGCCGGGTTCATCCGCTCCAGCGATGCGGCGGCAGCGGACGCACTGACGGACGTTTTCAGCCGTATCAAGGAAAAGTCCCACGCATAACAAAAGACGGCTCACAGGGGCGTTTCTGCCGCCCTCGTGAGCCGTCTGCTGTTTGCTTCTTTCATGGTGTCCATTTTATGGGATGATGTGCCCTCTGGAATGTGCCTTGTTTTTGCCTTGTTTTACAGAAACAAAGAGAAACGAATGTGCACGTAGAGAAATAAAAACAACGATGAATCTATATAAATAGCGACAACCAGAAACATAGAAAACCGTACAAAGGCCCTCTACGAATCAGTAGGCCGTGGGTTCGAGTCCCTTCCATCGCACCAAGAAAAACCAGTACACATTGTGTGCTGGTTTTTTCTTTTTTGTTTGCGCGATGGAAGGGGCTCGAACAGGGCGGCGGCGCATAGCGCCGCAAGCAATCAGCCCAGTGGGCTGTTGCTTAGCCCGCGGGTTCCAACGCGTAGGAATGTCTACCGTGGAAGCTGTGAATCGAAAGATTTCATGGCTTTTTTGTTTTTCTGGCAGAGTCTGCACACTTTACAAAAAAGCCATGTTATCTTTGCATCGCTTGCACAGCGTGTATTTCGCTGCACAAAAAAGAGAATTTTACGCGAAGAGTACCCGCGTCAGCTCGCGGCGCTCCTCTGCGTCCATCTGCCGGATGGCTTCAAGGATCATTTTACCCGTGATTTTTGTTGCCACCGGCGTTTTGTTTTCCGGGGGTTCCTGCGGCTTTGCACCGGCCACATCCTGCGTGTAGAAGTCGGCTTCGATCTTCTCGGTTAACTCCAACCGGGGTTTGTCCTGCGTGTGGGCGTAGGTGTCCATCAGGACGGTGGCGGTTGCGTGGCCGGTATTACCCTGCACCGACTTGAAGTCACCGCCAGATTGTAGCAGCTGGTAGGTGGCACTGGAATGGCGCAGACCGTGGAACACGATCTTCTCAAACTCCGGGTGCTCTGCCCGCCACATACGGTACCACTTGGTCAGAACGTCCGGGGCAATGGGTAATCCGTCTGGTAAGCGGAACAGCTGACCGCAGTTGCTGTACTTTTCCGGGGCGCTCTGCTCGTCCTGCTTCATCTTTTCCAGCCATGCCAGAAGCTCCTCTTTCAAGGGCTTGGTCATGTACAGGATGCGGCGTTGTCCGCGCCGCTGCGCCCAATTGATTAGAGATATGGATGATAATAGCAGCTGATTGACTCAATAAACGCTTTCTGTGGTTTGGAAAGATAATTCCGGCTGGAAGACACCACATCAAATTGACGAACGGCCAGCGGATGCGCTATTTTATAGTAGCGCATATCGTCGTGGTCGTAGAGTACCATCCAATCGCTGATGAACGCCGCACCAAGGCCGGAACAGACCAGATGATACGCCGTCACAAGCTGTGACACCTGAAGCCGGACGATGGGGTCGATCTTGGCATCCTCAAACAACGCAACAGAGCGGCTGTACAGGTTGTTGCCCTTGGTCAATAGGATAAACGGCACATCCGCAAAGGGAGCAAGCGAGGCGATCGCCGGACAATCCGGCATGAGATTGCGGCGGAACATAATGTCTCTTGCGGTCAATGCGTAATTCTTCAGAGTCTTGTTGATGGGATAAGAGGTCGGGACGGCGACTAGAACATTGTCCTTGAAAATGGGTGTTCGCCGGAAATTGTCCTTCGGGTTTGGGATGCAGTTAAAGGTCAGGTCGATTTTGTTTTCGCGCAGCATTTCGATAAGTTCGTTGGAACTGGCTTCCACCAACTCCAGATGGACACCCGGATATTGTTTTTGAAAAGTCGTCAGCACAGGCGGCAGGATATAGGAGTTCAGATAATGGGTTCCGCCCAAAACGAGACTGCCGATGTTCAGGCTGGAAAGATCGCTCAGCTCTTTGGACAGCTCCGCTTCAAGGTGCATGATCTGCTTGACCTTTTCGATGTAGACTTTTCCGGCATCGGTCAATTCCAACGGCTTTTTATCCCGAATGAACAGCGGCATCCCAATCTCCGCTTCGACTTTCTGGATGGCGATGCTCAGAGCGGGCTGCGTTAAATAGAGAGCCTGCGCTGCTTTGGAAAAGCTCCCGGATTGATAGACTTGGTAGATATACTGCATCTCCTGCTTCATAATGTTCACCCTGCCGTATCATAAAAAATACTTATAGCTTTATAAAATCTATAAAATTGATTATACTGCACATTGGTGGTATTGTAAAGTCACAAAGAGAGTACACCATGTCGAAAGGAGAATGAACATGGAAATCAACGCATTGCTCATGGACGAAAAAGACAATGTTGTGACTTGCGTGACAGAAGTTGCCGCCGGGCAGGATGTTGTCTACCGCAAGGGGCAGGAGTTCTGCACCGTGAAAGCAGAGGAGAACATCCCTTATTGCCACAAGGTCGCATTGGTCGATCTGAAGAAGGGCGACGAGGTCATCAAGTACGGCGAGAGCCTTGGTGTGATGACCGAGGACGCTGCAAAGGGCCACTGGGTCTCCCACAACAATCTGGTCAGCGTACCGCGTGACTATGACAGCGAAATGGTACAGGAATAAGGAGGAATCGGAGATGCAATTCTGGGGTTATAAACGCAAAGAAGGCCGTGCAGGTATCCGCAACCATGTCCTGATCCTTCCCACCTGCGCCTGCGGCAGTGAGAGCTGCCGGATCGTGGCAAGTCAGGTGCGCGGTGCAGTCAACATCGTGTTCAACACCGGCTGCTCCGATGTTGCTGCCAACACCGCAATGTCGCAGAAAGTCCTGACGGGCTTTGCCTGCAACCCGAACGTTTACGGTGTCGTTATCATCGGTCTGGGCTGTGAGACCGTTCCCCACGCAAAGCTGCGTGAGAAGATTCAGGCCATGACCAGCAAGCCGGTCGTTTCCTTTGGCATTCAGGAAGAGGGCGGTACCCTCAAGACCATTGAGAAAGCAGTTCGCGCCGCCAGCAAGATGGCAGCGGAAGCTGCCATGCAGCCGAAAGAGCTGTGCGACATCTCCGAGCTGATGCTGGGCATCGAGTGCGGCGGTTCGGACGCCACTTCCGGCATTGCCAGCAACCCGGCAGTCGGCGAACTGAGCGATCTGCTGGTCGATCTGGGCGCAACTACCATGATGAGCGAGTCCATCGAATGGATCGGCGGCGAGCATCTGCTGGCAAAGCGTGCGGCTACCCCGGCCATCCACAACCAGATCATTCAGGTCTGCAAGGACTACGAAGCCCATCTGAAATCCGCTGGTCAGGACTGCCGCGCCGGTCAGCCCACCCCCGGCAACAAGGCAGGCGGCCTGTCCACTCTGGACGAGAAGAGCCTTGGCTGCATCCGCAAGGGCGGCACCCGTCCCATCGTTGAGGTTCTGGAACAGGCTGTTCCTCCCACGAAGCGCGGCGCAGTCGTTATGGACACCGCTGGCTATGATATTTCCTCTGTCACCTCGATGGTCGCTGCAGGCTGCAACGCAGTCATCTTCACCACGGGCCGCGGCACCTGCACCGGCAACGCCATCGTCCCCGTCCTGAAGGTCACGGCAAATGCTCGTACTTATCAGCACATGGAGGACAACATGGACGTTGACCTCAGCCCCATCGTGCGCGGCGAAAAGACCTATCAGGAGATGGGCGCAGAGATGCTGAACAACATTCAGGATATCTGCAACGGTAAGATGACCAAGGCAGAAGCATTCGGCTTCTCGGATATTGCAGTCGATCACGTCTGCCGCTTTGTGTAATTGTGTCAACTGCGGGAGGATCACAAATGGATATCAAACGATTCCCGGAAAAGATGGGAGACCTTCCTATCGACTTTTCCAATCCCAAGCGCACGCTGATTTCCGGTCTCTTTCAGGAGACTGCAAAGGTCGGCGGACAGCCTCGCAAATTTTTGACCTATATTCCGGAAGGTCTGGATTACTGCCAGCCCTGTCTGGTCGCTGCGATCCCTTCCGGTGAGAAGCCGGAAGAGTATCTGGAAACTTCCGGTCTGAAAGCTTTCGCAGAGGACAAAAAGCTGTTCCTGCATCTGGCAACGTCGGAGACTGCATGGAACGCGGACGGCAGTGATGCCGATTATCTGAACGCCATTTACGTTGCGATTCAGGCACGCGATTTCTATATCACCATGCAGGATAACATCTATCTCTGCGGCATCGGCGATGGCAGCTTTGCCGCACATCAGGCTGCACGCCGGATGGCAAGCGAGTGGAGCGGACTGATGACGTTCGGCGACCTGAACGGTGATCTGAACGCAGAACATACCGCTCTGCGCGGCGAGTCCGATCAGGGTGAAGTAGAGCTGAAAGTCATGGGTATGGCTGCACAGCTCCCCGTCTGGATGAGCATGACCGCAAAAAACGCAGACAACACCGCTGCTGTTGACTTCTGGAAAGAGCAGAATCATGTTGTCGGTGCACCGCTGTCCGGAGAAGGCGCAGATGAGATCTGGATGCCGACTCCTGTGCGCGTTCTGAGCGAAGTCAATGAGGAGCAGATCGCACAGGTTCGTCTGGCCGTTCGTAAAAATCCTTTTACGAAGGAACAGATGGAAGCAGCATGGAGCTATATCGGCCTTGCACGCCGCCACAGAGGTCCTGGCAAGAAGCAGCTGCGCTATTTCAAAGAGCCGATCGCTTGTGGCGCGGAAAAGAAGACCATGGAAGTGGACGGCATGACACGCACTTGGTACGAGTATGTGCCGAAGAGCTGCACTCCGGATAAGAAATGGCCGTTGGTCGTTGTGTTCCACGGTCGCGGAGGCACAGCAGAGACGTTCTTTGATCTGAGCTGTGTTTCCACCGTTGCAGAGGAACGTCACTTTATTGCGGTCGTTCCAGAAGCTGGCGTCTATCAGCAGAAGCCGAACGGTCTGCGCAATGTCCTGCTGTGGTGCGGCATTTATCAGGATACTCCGGTGGACGATGTGAAGTTTATCCGGGAACTGGTGGCAGATGTAGAGAGTCGTCATTCGGTGGATAAGAGTCGTGTCTATGCAATGGGTCAATCCAGCGGCGGCATGATGAGCGACCTGCTGGCTTATACCGCTGGCGACATTTTCGCTGCGGTTGCTCCGTGGTCTGCACTGCGCTGCCCCAGCAAGATGTATCGTGAGTGGCCTGCCTGCGAGCAGCACGTTCCTACAATGATGATCTACGGCGATCAGGACTTCCTCACCGCTGGTCATGGGGAAGACCCGGTGCTGCCATTCTGCCTCTCGGATGAGCTGCGTGCAACTCTGATGGAGAAGCTGGAAACGTATCATCTAGACCCGGCCAATGTGGAGACTTGGAAAACAGAGCCGATCACATGGTATGCTTTCCCGGACAAACAGGGCGTGCCGATGGTCGTGATCGGACGTGTGGACAACATGGTCCACGCAAATTACCCGGAAGAGAGCTGGATCAGCTATGACCAGTTCCTCAGCCAGTTTCATCGCAGCGAAGACGGTACGCTGTATTACCGTGGCCGTCCCGTCAATGAATCAGACGTTTAAGACGTTCGAGTGGAGGAATCACAAATGACGACTCAAATGATCATTTGCTTTGCAATCAGTGCTGTTGTGATTGCAGGCTATATCTGGAACAAGCTCTCCGTCGGTACTGTGGGTTGTATCGGCATCGTTCTCTTCCTGCTGACCGGCTGCATTGGCCCGAAAGATATTCTGGGCAATATCGGCAACGCAAACCTCGTGATGATCACCAGTATGTTTGTTATCTCGGAAGGTTTCAAGCGTACGAAGGCCATCCATCTGGTGGCAAGCACCGTCAAAAAAATCTCGAAGGGCAGCATGGTCATGGTCATGCTGGGCTTTACACTGGCGACTGTTATGGCGGCTACCTTTACCGGCAGCGCAGTTGCAGCGTTCTGCATTGTGGCGCCTATCGTTACCGCAACCTGTGAAGAAATGAACATCAGCATCAGCAAGACCATCTTCAGCGTCGGCCTTGTCAGTATCGCAGCCTGTGCAATTATCCCGGTCGGCGGTTCTCTGGCAATGCTGGCTGAGCTGAACGGCTACATTGCAGCGAATGGTTACGAGCAGTACACCATGGAGGCAATGGATCTGTTCAAAGGCCGTGGCATGAGCCTGCTGGTCCTGATGCTTTACACCACTTTTGTTGGTTTCCGTTTTGCCCCTGAGAAGCCCATCGTTGCAAGCAAGGACAGCTCTGAACTTTCCAAGCGCGTTGCACATCACGAGCCGCTGAAACGGCCGCAGGAGATCTCTGCGATCGCAATTTTCTGCCTCGTTTCTCTCTGCCTGATCTTCAATACTCCGCTGAACAATGTGCTGGCTGCGATCGGCGGTCCGAAGCTGGCTGCTTGGGAAATTTCCTTTATCGGTGCCGTTGCAACGGTTGCTACGGGCGTTCTGTCTTCTAAGGAAGCTTGCGCTTCCATGCCGATCGATCTGACCCTGATGGTCGCTGGCGGTCTGTGCATGGGTTCTGCGCTGGCAAACACCGGTGCAGGTGACCTGATCGGCAACGCTATCGCAAGTACGGCATCCAGCCTTGGCAATCCCTACCTCATCGGTGCACTGTTCTATCTGATCCCCTTCTTCCTGACCCAGATCATGCAGAACCGTACCGTTATGGCGATTTTTGCTCCCATCGCGATTCTGGCCTGCAAGAGCATGGGCGCAGACTGCACCGGCCCGCTGCTGCTGGTCGCCTCTGCCTGCTGCACCGCTTTCATGACCCCGATGGCAACGCCTACCGTTCCTATGGTTATGGGCATCGGCGGCTATGATATGAAGAGCAACATTAAGCAGTCTATCCTGCCTGCAATTCTGCTGTCCGTTGCAAATATCCTCTGGGTCATGACGATCTATCCACTCTGATACATAAATAAAGAATGAAAAACGGCCACTACGATGAGCAGAAGCATATCGAGACTTTTACTGGCTTGTTCCAGAAAAAAGGAGGCACATTACATTAACTATGCCCATAGGAATTACGACGGATGTTTTGATTACCTGTCTTGGCGCAGTTCTGGGTGTTGTACTTGGAACTCGTCTGCCGGATTCTCTGAAAAAGGCTCTGAACAATACCCTTGGAATTGCAGCCATTGCAATGGGCATCGTTCTGATCTTGAAAGTAAAGAACCTTTCGGCTGTTGTTCTGACATTGGTGATCGGCAGTATTCTGGGCGAGCTTGTGATGCTGGATGACCGCATCCGAAAGCTTGTGACCGGAGTAGTGCATAAGCTGATGAACGGCGCAGCCGCAGATGAACAGTTTCTTGCTCAGGTCAGTGCAGTTGTTATCCTGTTCTGCTGCGGCGGCACAGGCTGGTACGGTGCATTGAATGAGGGTCTGACCGGTGATGGAAGCATCCTTATCACGAAATCCATTCTGGATTTTGTCACGGCCTGTATCTTCGGCTCTATCCTTGGCAAAATCGTTCCGATGCTCTGCATTCCGCAGGCCATCATCTACGGCGCACTGTTTTTGGTATCCGGTGCAGTGCAGTCCCTTATTACGCCAGATATCATTGCAGACTTTTCCGCAACGGGCGGTATCATTACCCTTTGTGCCGGTCTCAGCCTGGCCGGTATCAAAAAGGATATGAAGGTTCTGAACCTGCTGCCCTCGCTTATCCTGATTTTCCTGATCTCAAGCGCATGGACTGCACTGATGGGATAATCTGCCACTAAAATCTACTTGCTATTTTCTCTCTTCTTTTTTCTTCATCATACCATTCTCCTTAAAAGGCAACCTCCCTTCCGACGATCACAGTGTCAGAAGGGAGGTTGTTTTTTAGCGGACTTCATTTCTATCGCAAGTCAAGAAATTAGCGCAACATCAAGACGGCATCTCTGCGATATGCAATTCAACGATGTTGCTGTTGCATTAAAAAGTTGAATTGCTATAAGTGGAAGCTGTGAATCGAAAGATTTCATGGCTTTTTTGTTTTGTAAGCCATGGCTGCACGGTTTCTGCACGGTTTTTGCACGGTCGGTGTTATCCATGTCCGATTATGTAGGGCGCTGTATTGCATTGCAATCAGTGCCCTTTTTTGCATCAGGTGAGCAGTGCCAAGCGGAGCTTTGCCTTCATTTCCGGGTCGGCATCCTTGAGCAATTCCAAAAGAGCCGTCATGGAGATGGTGGGTTCGCCTGCGGCGGGTAAATGCAAAACAGACCAAACCTATTTGTACCGGTTTGGTCTGTTTTGTCATAAGATCAGAACGGAGAAAGATTCTGAAAAGGCGGGAGCTGTCGGTAAAGATGAAAATCAGAAAGGGTGCGATCTGCCGCTATACCGGTGCGCTGGGTCTGGAAGTGCTGGATCGCCGCTATGTCTTTGCACCCGAAGCTGCGATGAGGCAGGCGATGGACTGGTACAAGGAAAGGATATAAACGCGCGAAAACAGGAAGAAAGGCCCGTCTTATAAGCGAGGATCAGCGGCATCCTCCCCCGCAACCTTCGTCGAAAGCCCCGGTTTCGAGTTTTTTGCACACCTCATGGAGAGAGGTACACTCGCAGGTGTAGAGGCGGCGCATCTCATCGGTGGCGGGCGAGAGGTCGGGCACCATCACAGTGACGAAGCCCCCGGCTGCGCCGGCCCGGACGCCGTTGTAGCTGTCCTCCAGCACCAGTGTCTCGGCAGGGGCAGTGCCCAGCTTTTCTGCGGCCAGAAGAAAGATGTCCGGTGCAGGCTTCGAGCGGGCCAGATGCTCGCCGGAGATGACGGCCTTGAAGTAATGACTCAGCTGCCAGTGGTCCAGATGGCCCTCGATGATGGTCATGGGGCTGGAAGAGGCCACCGCCATCGGGATGTGGTGGGCGTCCAGCCACGCCAGAAGCTCGTCAAGGCCCGCCATCTTGGGCACGGGCTTGGTGAAAGCCTCATAGCCCAGCCGGTACAGCTCTTCCACGATGCCCGCAGCGGGGCAGCCGTCGCCGTAGAAGCGGCGGAGCACATCGCAGGTGCCGGATCGTGTCGTGCCCCGGGAGGCCTGCGAGAGGCCCTCCTTATAAGAAAGGCCGAACTTTGCCAGCGTCGGCGCCCAGCAGGTATCCCAGATGCGCTCGGTGTCGAACATCAGCCCGTCCATGTCGAAAATAACGCCCTGTATCATAAAATAAGCTCCTCTCGGCATAAAATCGTTCGTATTGGTCCTATTGTATCATGTTTTCCCGCTTTTGCACACCGATAAGGTCATAATTTGTGACAACTTACCCGCCCCAAAGATGAAACATTTTTCGGTTGCTTGCAAATCCGGTCGGCGGCATTATAATAGAAAACAACATTCGGCAATTTTGGCGCGAGGCGTGCAGCCTGCGCGGCGCTGTGTGAGATCAGAAAAGAGGGAAATTTATCATGTTGGACATCAAGATCACTCGTACTACCTGCCCGAAGGAAAAGCCGCAGGACGAGTCGAAGCTGGGCTTTGGCAAGAAGTTTACGGACCATATGTTCGTTATGGATTACACCGAGGGCGAGGGCTGGCACGATGCACGCATCGTCCCCTACGCACCCTTCCAGCTGGACCCCGCTACCGTGGTGTTCCACTACGCACAGGAGATCTTCGAGGGCATGAAGGCTTACCGCACGGCGGATGACACCATCCAGCTGTTCCGCCCCGAGTGCAACGCAAAGCGTATGCAGGACTCCGCCGACCGTCTGTGCATCCCTAAGATCCCCGTGGAGGACTACATTCAGGCCGTCGAGGCTCTGGTGGATGTGGACCGCGACTGGGTGCCCCATTCGGACGGCGCTTCCCTGTACATCCGTCCCTTCATTTTCGCAAACGATGTGGGTCTGGGCGTCCACGCCTCCAAGCACTATATCTTCTGCATCATCTGCGCTCCGTCGGGCGCTTACTACGCCGAGGGCATCAACCCCGTCCGCATCTACGTCGAAGACGAGTACATCCGTGCCGCTCCCGGCCTGACCGGCTTTACCAAGTGCGGCGGCAACTACGCTGCTTCCATCAAGGCCGGTGAGCTGGCCGAGGAGCAGGGCTATGCACAGGTGCTGTGGCTGGACGGCGTCGAGAAGAAGTACGTCGAGGAAGTCGGCAGCATGAACATCATGTTCAAGATCGACGGCAAGGTCTACACCGCCGCCACCGTGGGCACCGTCCTGCCCGGCGTCACCCGCCGCAGCTGCATCGAGCTGCTGAAGGACTGGGGCTATGAGGTCATCGAGGGCAAGCTGGCCATCGCCGACATCATGCAGGCTGCCCGCGACGGCAAGCTGGAAGAGGTCTTCGGCACCGGCACCGCTGCGGTCGTCTCCCCCGTCAAGGAGCTGGTCTGGAAGGGCGAGCACGCCTACATCGGCGACGGCAAGATCGGTGCAGTCACCCAGAAGCTCTACGACACCATGACCGGTATGCAGTGGGGCAAGATCCCCGATACCAAGGGCTGGATCGTCCCTGTGGAGAAGAAGTACTAAGCCTTTAGGGCTTCCATACGCCGCCCGGCCCCGCGCCCGGCGGCGTTTTCTGTACCCGGTGTGGATTGCAATTCTCCTCTGTGGGTGATACACTTAAAGCATACCTATGACGAGAGGGAATGAGAAGATGATAAAGAAGTGGAGCATCCGCTACCCCGCAGTGGGGGGCGAAGAAGAACGCCGGGCCTATGTTTACCTGCCCACCATGTACGACGCCGACCCCGGGCGGCGGTATCCGGTGCTGTATATGTTCGACGGGCAGAACGTATTTTTTGACGAGGACGCCACCTATGGCAAGAGCTGGGGCGTGGCCGATTATCTGGACTACACCGACACGCCCCTCATCGTGGCGGCAGTGGAATGCAACGCAGGCGCAAACAACGAGCGTCTGGTGGAGTATTCGCCCTACCGCTTCGACGACAAGCAGTACGGCCACTTTGACGGCAAGGGCAAGGACACCCTGAACTGGTTCGTCCACGAGTTCAAGCCCTTCATCGATGCCAACTACCGCACTCAGCCCGACCGGGCGCACACCTTCATCGGCGGCAGCTCCATGGGCGGACTCATGAGCCTGTATGCCCTTTTGCAGTACGGCGATGTGTTCGGCAGGGCAGCGGCCCTCTCGCCCTCGCTGTGGGTGGCCCCAGAGGCCCTGACGGCGCTGGTGGGCCGCTGCAAGCTGGCCCCGGGCACGGTGCTTTACATGGATTACGGCTCCAAGGAGATGGGAAACCACGACGGGATGCGGAAGGGCTTTGGCGAGATGTGCAGCCGGATCTTTGCCCGCGGCATCAACCTGACGGCCCGCGTCGTGCCCGGCGGAAACCACAGCGAGGCCAGCTGGGAAAAGCAGCTGCCCTTCGTGTTCCACACGCTGATGTACGAGCTGTAATATAGCAGTTTGCGTTTTTAATGCACAAGCAACATCCGTAAACTGCATATCGCAAATATGCTATTTTGATAGGCGCTATTTTTGAAGATTGCGATAAAAAAGAGGAGGAAAGTATATGGAGATGCAGTATTTCAAGGAATACAGCCCGGCGCTGGGTCGGGAGATGGAGTGCAAGATCTACGGGCACGGGGGTCGGCCCATGTTGTACATTCCCTGTCAGGATGGCCGCTTCTTCGATTTCGAGGACTTCCACATGGCAGATACCCTCGCGCCGTGGATCGAGTCGGGCCAGATCATGGTCCTGTCCATCGACACGCTGGACAAGGAGACGTGGTCGGACACCAACGGCGACCCCTACTGGCGCATCCGCCGGTATGAGCAGTGGCTGCGCTACATCGTGGACGAGGCAGTGCCCAAGCTGCGCTATCTGTCCAAGGAGCGCAACGGCTGGGACGACCTGCCCGGCGTCATCGCCTTCGGCTGCAGTCTCGGCGCGACCCACGCGGTCAACCTCTACCTCCGCCGCCCCGACATCTTCTGCGGCTGTCTGGCCCTCAGCGGCATCTACACCGCCCACTACGGCTTCGGCGACTACATGGACGAGCTGGTCTATATGAACTCTCCCGTGGATTATATGCGCAACTTCCCGGAGGACCACCCCTATATGCAGCTGTACCGGAACCAGAAGGCCGTCATCTGCTGCGGTCAGGGCGCATGGGAGCAGCCCGACACCACATGGATGCTCAAGCGCATCTTCGAGGCAAAGAACATCCCCGTCTGGGTGGACCTGTGGGGCCACGACGTCAAGCACGACTGGGATTGGTGGTATAAGCAGGTGGTTTATTATATGCCGTATATTCTGGGGTAAAAGAAAACCTCTCCGTCACGGCTTGCGCCGTGCCACCTCTCCTATCGAGGAGAGGCCTTGGCATTCCGGAAAGCTTTCCCTCT
>OLSP01001116.1_pt1 | contig 25336 bp, 20 predicted proteins | sample 1672941 | NCBI WGS metagenome assembly OLSP01 (sample SAMEA3136739, study PRJEB25190) | human gut metagenome | reverse complement strand
TGCTGTTCCAGCGTCAAAGCCTCCGGTAATTGCATCCATATTGTAATAACAATTTGAAATATGCCCCGTACTTTTAGAATCAGTGCTACCTACAATTCCGCCAAAAGATTCTCCCCCACTGACTTTCCCCAGATTTACACATGCAGTAATACTCGCAGACGCAGTGGTATCATCAAAGATGCCAAATATTCCACCACCGGCACTTTGATAAGCTTTATTTATAATCATTATCTCACCGGTATTCAGGCAATTCTCGGCAATACCACCCATCCCGGCAATACCACCAACTCTCCCTCGCCCTGTTACCTTACTACTATTGTAACATTGCGAGACTTTACCAACCGAATATCCTCCAATCTTACCGCAAATACCGCCAACATCTGTTTTGCCGTTTATTGTATTTCCAATACTCCGACAGTTCTCAATATTTATTTCTTCTGCGTATCCCACGATGGCCCCAACAAAGTTTATTCCACAAATAACAGAATCTTTAACCGTAATATTTTTTATGGCACTATTAACATTATGTTTTGTGCATTCTCCAAACAAGCCGACACGATCTAATTCACCACTTATCTGCATTCCCGTCACAGTATGGTTATCGCCGTTAAAATTCCCTTTAAAAGGATTACTATGGTTTCCTATTGGTGTCCATTCCTTATTAGCCAAATCAATATCCGCAGTCAACACAATGTATTTATACAAATAAGCCTCTCCTTCATTCACAGTTTTTGCAAAATGCGCAAGCTGTGCCGCTGTCTCGATTTGAAATGGATCATCCTGTGTACCATCTCCCGCGGCAAACCCATCTGCAATCGCTGTACCATCCCAGGTATCTACTGTTTCTCCTTCCGCTCTCGCACTCACCGGCACAGCGATCCACACCAGTGCCGCCAGTGCCAGCAGGGCCAGCCTCATCTTCATGCTCCATGCTTTTGTACTTTTCTTCATAACCCTCATGCCTTTCTATATCCTGCAAAATTTCACATATTTCCCAACCCTTTGCAGATGTAAAATCCAATTTTGTTTTTATACTATCCGTATCATTTATTATACCAAAAAAGCAAAGGCACCGTCAATATTTTCCATACGATTCGTCTCATATTTTTATAAAATTTTGTCAAACAAGTGCGCCCACCGCAAAATCGAGCAGGCTGGCTCATCGTAAACACAAAAAAGGAGCCACCAGATCTCTCCGGTCACCCCTCGTTGCCTTCTCTGAAAAATATATCCAGTTTTCCCAGACATTTGATCAATGTCTTCATTTCTTCCTCGTCCAGATCCCGTATGATGGTGTGGATCATTTTCCTGTGGAAATCTCTGTGATGGAAAAAAGCTTTCCTCCCCTTCTCTGTCAGGGTCACCAGCACTACACGTTTATCTCTGGTGCTGCGGTTGCGGGTGAGATATCCTTTTCTCTCCAGACTGTTCATATTCGTGGTCAGGGTTCCCACGGTGACATGCAGTTCCCCGGCAATCCTGGACATGCTCTTGGGTTCCTCGATGCCGATAGCCTCCAGAATGTGTATGTCATTATTTGTAATATCCTTGAATTCGTCTGTTATGACCGCCTTTGCCTCTGCGTCCATCACGTTATGGAACAGATTCACCAGCAATTCGTTCAGCATCCGGTTGTTGCTTTTTCCCATAGTTACCTCTACGATATCTGGAATTTTTCTTTCGTATGTCCGCAATCCTCCGAAGCCGCCTTCTCTGACGCATATCCGCAGTCTTCCTGCGCTCCGGATCATTTTCAGTATACCGTCTACCAGGTCATCACGCAAGCCCCAATCGTAAGCCCGGCTCCGAATCCCGCCAGAACGATACGATCGCCGCGGTGCAGCTTTCCCTGCCTGTGCAGTTCGTCCAGAAGCACCGGAATGGAGGCAGAGGACAGATTGCCTACCCTCTCCAGATTTGTAGGAAATTTTTCACGATCCGCATGAAGGCGTTTCGCCACTGCATCAATAATACGTGCGTTGGCCTGATGCAATACGAACATATCAATATCCGGCACAGCAAGTCCGGCATCTGACAGTGCTTCCTCGATGCACTGCGGCACCCGTCTGGTGGCGAACCGGTACACTTCCTGTCCATCCATCTGAATATAATGTTCTCTGTCATCCGTCTGCTGTTTTTGATCCGTTTTTGCCGCTGAAGTCCTTGCATATGGGGTTGTCAGTTCTCTCGCTCCGCATTGCAGGACTCCGCCACCGGTGCCGTCGGAGTGCAGTGCCCGGCCCAGAATGCCTGCTGCCGGTATCCGTTTCTCCTCCGCCGTCTCCTGCATCCCTTTCTCTGTCTCCGGCAAAGCGTTACTGTATTCCACCGCCCGGGACTCCGTCCTGCATCTCTCCATAACCACGGCCCCGGCTCCGTCTCCGAACAGAATACAGCTGCCCCGGTCCTTCCAATCCACCAGTTTAGACAGTACCTCACTGCCGATGACCAGCGCATTTTTCGCAAGTCCCGTCCGCAGATAGGCATCCGCGGTATTCAGTGCAAACAAAAATCCGGAACAGGCCGCATTCACATCAAAAGCCAGTGCATTCACTGCGCCGATGTCCGCCTGCACCTGACAGGCGCAACAGGGCAGATACTGCTCCGGAGAGCAGGTTGCCACCAGAATCAGGTCGATCTCTTCCGCTCTTTTTCCTGCCTGTTCGAGTGCTTTACGGGCAGCTTCTGACGCAAGTGTCACAACCGTTTCGCCAACTGACACATGTCGTTCCGCAATACCGGTTCTCTCCCGGATCCATTCATCCGAGGTTTCCACCAGCTGTTCCAATTCTTTATTTGTAACGATCCTTCCCGGAAGTGCACTTCCGGTTCCGGTGATTCTTATGGTTCTCACGCCATTTCCTCCATGATATCCACTGTTCTTTCTATTTTCTGCGCCCGCCAGGCATTGCTGCCGCAGAACAGCAGTCCGTTATCCACATCTCCCATTGCCGCATTGATCAATGCTCTGGTGATGCAATACGGTGCTGTCTTCGGATCGCAGGTCTTAATGCAATGTCTGCATCCGGTCATAAACCGTTCCCCGGCCGCCACCTTTTCCAGAAAAGCATTCTGTATAGCTCTGCCCGGCATTCCCACCGGGCTTTTCACAATGACAATGTCTTCTTTCTGCGCCCGGAGATACTCCTGCTTGTACGCCTCCGCCGCATCACATTCCTCTGTGGTCACGAAACGGGTTCCCATCTGTACCCCTGCAGCCCCCAGGGACAGGCAATGCTCCAGATCCCTCCGGTCATAAATACCGCCTGCAGCGATCAGTGGAATTTCCAGTTCTGCTGCCTGCCGGATCATTGCCGTAAGTTCTCTCTCATAGTTCTCCGGTGTGTAAGCATCCAGTTCTTCCCGCTTAAATCCCAGATGTCCTCCTGCCAACGGTCCCTCTGCCACGAGAAAGTCCGGCTTTCTGTCGTATTTTTTCATCCAGTATTTCGTGACGACCGACAGGGCACGGGTGCTCGACACGATCGGAGCCAGCATCGTCCGGTGGCTGCGCCCGGGCATTCCGTTTTCCGTCTCTGCCACGACTCCGGGCAGATCCAGCGGCAGTCCCGCACCGGAGATAATGCAGTCGGTACCTGCCAGCACTGCTGCCCTGACATAATCCTCGTAACGCTGCGTTGCCACCATGATGTTGACACCGACGATACCGCCTCTTGCGGTCTGTCTTGCTTTTTCTATTTCTTTTCCGATAGTACGCAGATTACAGGCGATGGGATCTCTGTCAAAATCCGGCTCCCGGAAACCGATCTGGGCAGTAGAAATGATGCCGATCCCACCGGCAGCTGCCACTGCTCCGGCCAGCCCGGACAGACTGATTCCCACACCCATGCCTCCCTGGATCACGGGAATATCTGCATGTAATTCCCCCAGGATCATTTTTCCGTGCTTCATCCCACATCACCTCTCGTTACCGCTTTAATACTTGCGGAACCTTTCATAACGTTCCTCTGCGATTTGTTCACCGGTCATGCCGGTATATTTTTGCAGAAATTCCTTGATATGTTCCTTGAGATACCCGCCGATGGCTTCCACGGTACTTTGGTCTGCCCCGCCGTATTCCGGTACGATCCGCTCGATCACACCGAGGCGTTTCAGATCCTCGGATGTAATATTCATGACCTCACTGGCTTCTCTGGCACGGTCAGCATCCTTCCATAATATAGAAGCAAAGCCTTCGGGAGACAGGATCGAGTATGTGGCATTTTCCATCATCCATACCTCATTGCCTACCGCTGTAGCCAGTGCCCCGCCGCTGCCTCCTTCTCCGATAAGGATGCACAATACCGGTACCTTCAGGGCCGACATCTCCAGCAGGTTCCGGGCAATAGCCTCGCCCTGTCCTCTCTCCTCCGCCTCCACACCGCAGAAGGCTCCCGGCGTATTCACAAAGCTGATAATGGGTCTGTTGAATTTCTCCGCCTGCTTCATCAGGCGCAGTGCCTTACGATACCCCTCCGGCATGGGCATACCGTAATTGCGTCTGGCACACTCCGCAAAATCCTTGCCCTTCACATCTGCCAGCACTGTGACCGGCTGCCCGTCCAGGAATGCCACCGCACCTACCAGTGCTTTATCATCCCCATAATAACGGTCTCCGTGAGCCTCCACTACATAATCGAAAATGTAGGGAATATAGTCGGTAGCTGCCGGTCTGTCCACTCTCCGGACGGTCTTGACCTTTTCCCATGCCGTTCTGGGGAGTGTCAGTATTGACCTTTCCTTCACGATCTCCGTAGGTTCAAAATGGAAGTCAAAATTTTTCTTAAAATCCGCATAATTCCCCTCACTGCACCGGTGCGTCGTGATCAGGAAATATAAGGTCTTCTTCAGATTCTCCCGGCGGACGATACCGTCCACAAAACCATGCTCCTGCAAAAATTCCGCTGTCTGGAAGCCATCAGGGAGGCGCTGTCCCAGAGTCTGCTTAATAACTCTCGGTCCTGCGAAGCCGATCAAGGCTCCCGGTTCCGCCATGATCACATCTCCCAGCATAGCAAAACTGGCCGTTACACCACCTGTGGTGGGATCTGTCAAGATCGTCGCATAGAGAAGTCCTGCTTCTCCATGCCGTTTGATCGCTGCGGAGGTTTTTGCCATCTGCATCAGTGACACGATTCCCTCCTGCATTCTCGCACCGCCGGAACAGCAGAACAAAAATACCGGTAGTTTCCGTTCCGTAGCTTTCTCTATAGCCCGGGTGACTTTCTCGCCGACCACATGCCCCATACTGCCCATCATAAATTTGGATTCGCAGATGCCGATCACAGCCTTTTCCCCGTAGATCTCGCATTCACCTACGGTCACAGCTTCTTTTACGCCGGATTTTTCCCTGGCCTCCGACAGCTTTTCTTCATAGCCCTCATATTTCAATGGATTGCTCTCTTCTATCTCCTCGAACCAGGGCTGAAAGCTTTTCCGGTCTGCCACCATGCGGATCCGGTTGTGGGTCTTCACCCGGAAATAATAACCACACTCATAGCAGACATATTTATTTTTCGCTGCCCGGTCTCTGTTTATCATTTTCTTACATTTCGGGCATTTGATCTCTGTTTCTGTATCTACACTTCCCATACCTGCACCTCTTATTCTGCGTCACTTTTATCTCTCTGTCCCACCCATAAGAAATCACTTCCGCAGACTATTTTTATTTCAACGCAAAGGTAAGTTCTGCCTTCGCTGCCAGTTTTCCGTTTACCGTGGCGATCGCTTCCCCGACACCCACCGGTCCCTTACTGCGGATAATGGTGGTCTCCAGCTCCAAGGTGTCTCCGGGGCGCACCATCTGCTTGAATTTTGCCTTATCGATCCCGGCAAAATAAGCGGTCTTGCCACGATGCTCCGGCAGAGACAGAATTGCTACAGCCCCTGTCTGTGCCAGTGCTTCCATGATCAACACGCCCGGCATCACCGGATTCCCCGGAAAATGCCCGGCAAAATACGGTTCGTTAAAGGTCACATTTTTTCGTCCCACTGCCCGCACACCGGGCTCCAGCTCCTCGATCGTATCGATCAGCAGAAATGGATGTCTGTGGGGCAGAATCTCCATGATTTCCTGTGTATTATAAACTGACATTGTTCCTCCGTTCCGCGAATGCTGTCGTATCAACTACTTCCTCGTATTGTGCAATCGTCCTCGTTGATGCTCTGCCTTCTATCCTGTGTCTTGAACATCTGCTGCGGTTATTCTGTGTACTTCTTCAACAGCAGACTGGCATTATGTCCGCCGAAGCCCAACGAATTGGTCAATGCATAGGGCACCTCTTCTTTGTAGCTGTCCCGGCAGTAATTCAGGTCAAGTTCCTCCTCCGTCTCACGCAGTCCCACGGTGCGGTGGATATAGCCTTCCTGAATTTCTTTTACGCAGGTGACAAACTCCACTGCTCCTGCCGCTCCCAGGAGATGTCCCACCATGGATTTGGTGGAATTGATCTTCAGGTCATACGCATGTTCTCCAAATGCGAGCTTGATAGCTCTGGTCTCGAACAGGTCATTATGATGGGTGCTGGTTCCATGGGCATTGATATAGGTAAGCTCTTCCGGTTCCACACCACCGTCTTTTAAGGCATTCAGCATGGCGGTGGCTGCTCCGCTGCCATCCTCCGCAGGGGATGTAATATGATAAGCATCCGAAGAACAGCCGTAGCCGGTCAGTTCCGCATAGATCTTCGCCCCGCGCCTCTTTGCATGCTCCAGCTCTTCCAGTACCACGATAGCGGAACCCTCTCCCATGACGAAGCCGTTTCTCTCCTTGTCAAAAGGAATGGATGCCCGTTCCGGATCCTCACTAAATGACAGCGCTGTCAGTGCTGAAAATCCGGCAATTCCGATGGGGGTAATGGAGCTTTCCGTTCCTCCCGCTATCATTACATCCGCATCACCGTACTGGATCGTACGGTATGCTTCTCCGATGGAATGTGTACCGGTTGCGCAGGCAGTAACCACATTCAGGCTCTTGCCCTTCAGCCCATAGGCAATGCTGACATTGCCTGCTGCCATATTAGAGATCATCAGAGGCACCAGCATGGGGCCTACCCGGCCGGGGCCTTTTTCCTTCAGGCGGTCATATTCCCGCTCCATGGCCTGTAAACTTCCGATGCCGCTTCCCACACTGCAGCCCACCATATAAGGATCTTCCTGTTCCATGTCGAGACCAGCATCCGAGATGGCCTGTCCGGCAGCCGCCACAGCAAACTGGCAGAACTGCTCCATTCTGCGGGCGGATTTTTTGTCCATATATTGTGCGGGATCAAAATCCTTCACTTCCGCCGCCAGCTTACAACGGTAATCCGCAGTATCAAAATAAGTGATAGGACCGAATCCGGTCTTGCCCTCTTTGATACCATTCCAGAATTCCTCTACGCTGTTGCCAATAGGGGTGATGGCTCCCATGCCTGTTACTACAACTCTTCTATTTTTACCCATACAGATATACTCCCTCGCATCCTGACTTATTTTCTATCCTGCTGTACCGTTAGCGGACATATTTTCTATTCTGCTTTACTGTTGCCGGACATAGTTTTACATCGCCATACCGCCGTCCACGCACAGCACCTGGCCGGTAATATAGTCCGAGGCATCTCCTGCCAGGAACAGAACCGCCTGTGCGACATCCTCCGGTCTTCCCATTTTCTTAAGCGGGATCTGTCCAACCGCATTATCCTGTACCGCCTCCGGAAGCTTATCTGTCATATCTGTCCGGATAAATCCAGGTGCCACGGCATTCACACAGATATTCCGGGATGCCAGTTCTCTCGCTACACTTTTCGTCAGACCGATCAGTCCCGCCTTGGAGGCGGAATAATTAGCCTGCCCTGCATTCCCGACGATGCCACTGACAGAAGAGATATTGATGATTTTCCCATATCTCTGCTTCATAAAGGTCTTTGTCAGATGCCGGATCATGTGAAATGCGCCTTTCAGGTTCGTATCCAGGACTGCATTGAATTCTTCTTCCGTCATCCGCACGATCAGATTGTCCCGTGTGATCCCGGCGTTATTGACAAGGATGTCAACTCTGCCGTATTTCTCTGTTACTGCCTTTACAAAGGCTTCACTCTCTGCAAAATCTGCAACATTGCATTTCACAGCCTCCGCCATGCCGCCTTGGCTTCGGATGTCCGCCGCCACCGCTTCCGCTGCTTCTGCAGAGCCGTTATAATTAATGATCACCGTGGCTCCTTCTGCTGCCAGTGCCTGTGCCACTGCTTTTCCGATGCCCCGTGATGCCCCTGTGACAATAGCAACTTGTCCTGTCAGACTTTTTCCTGTTAACATGCCAGTTCCTCCATCACCCGGTCCAGATCCTCCGGTTTCTCGATATTGCATACTTTGACATTTCTGTCAATTTTCCGTACGAAGCTGCTGAGTGTCTTCCCCGGACCGATCTCTATGAAAGTATCCACGCCATCTGCGATCATCCGCTCTACGCTCTGGGTGAACTGAACGGGACTGGATACCTGTTGTTTCAGCAGTTCCGCAACCTGTGACGCATCTGTCACATAATCCGCTGTTACGTTAGACACGTAAGGAATCCAGGGGGTTGACAGCTTGACGCTTTTCAATTCTTCTGCCAGCTGTTCTCCCGCAGTTTTCAGCAAAGCTGAATGGAATGGTCCGCTGACCTTTAAGGGTACACAGCGTTTTGCACCTGCTTCTTTCAGCGCTTCCGATGTTGCTGCTACTGCATCTGCCTCTCCGGTGATCACGATCTGCCCCGGGCAGTTATAATTTGCCACCGAGACGACTTTGCCGGTTTCTTTTGCTGTCTGTCCGCAGATTTTTGCCACGGTATCTCCGTCCAGTCCTAATATTGCTGCCATGGCTCCGCCTTCCGGATAGGCCTCCTGCATATAGATACCACGCATCCGGATGATCCGGAACAGATCCGGCAGCTCCATCACACCAGCGGCAGCCAGCGCCCCATATTCTCCCAGGCTTAAGCCTGCTGCCATCTCCGCTTTCAGTCCTTTTGCCTCCAATACTTTCAGAATTGCCACTTCCATGGTCAGCATGGCGATCTGTGTGTATTCCGTAATGTTGATATAAGGATTTTCTTCAAAGGTCAGCTGTTCCATGGAGTACGGATGTCCGCTTTCCGCCTGTACTTCCCGCTTATCCTGCCAATACAGATTCTGGAGCACCTTGTCTGCCAGCTTCCATACCGCCTGTGCTTCCGGGTAAGTATCATAGAACTCCTTGCCCATTCCTATGTACTGGGAGCCCTGTCCTGGGAATAAATATGCGATCCTGCTCATTTTGTCTTCTCCTAATTACTATGTGATGCTATTGTTCTCCTCGGTTACAGCACATTTTTTATAATGCGCCGTTTTCCATATAACTACGCCGCCTGTCGCTGTTCGATATCTGTTGTCAGCGGTTACCTGTCGCTATATTTTATTTATGCTGTCCTTGTGCCGCTATGCACTCCTGCGCCTGCTGTACTGTTTCTTCAATAATCTCACGGCAGGTCTGTTCTCTGCGGATCAAGCCTGCAATCTGTCCCGCCATCAGTGTTCCGTTTACGATATCTCCGTCCTGCACTGCCTTCCTGAGAGATCCCAGTGTCAGCTTTTCCAGTTCCATGAAATCGGCATTCTCTTTTTCCAGCTTTAGATACTCCCTGGTCATCTGATTACGTAAAGAACGCACCGGATGTCCGGTAGACATTCCCGTCACTACAGAATCAATATCCTTTGCCTTGATGATCTGATTCTTATAATTTTCATGGACGATGGATTCCTTTGATGCGACGAACCGGGTGCCCATCTGGATACCTTCCGCTCCCAGCATAAAAGCCGCCGCCATTCCTCTGCCATCGGCGATACCTCCAGCTGCGATCACCGGGATAGATACCGCATCCACTACCTGCGGAACCAGTGCCATGGTCGTGGTGGAACCGATATGTCCACCGCTTTCCATGCCTTCCGCCACCACAGCGTCCGCTCCGGCACGCTCCATCATCTTCGCCATAGCCACACTGGCTACCACCGGAATGACTTTCACTCCGGCATTCTTCCACAGTTCCATGAATTTTCCCGGGTTTCCAGCACCAGTCGTTACCGCTTTTACTCCTTCTTCCACGACAATCTTCGCTACATCCTCCGCATTGGGATTGAGCAGCATGATATTCACGCCGAAGGGTTTGTCAGTCAGTTCTTTGCATTTACGGATTTCCTCCCGGACAACCTCAGGCGGAGCAGAAGCGGCACCGATGATGCCTAAGCCTCCGGCATTTGATACCGCTGCTGCCAGCTTATGTTCTGCCACCCAGGCCATACCGCCCTGGAAAACGGGATATTCTATTTGTAGAAGTTCCGTGATCTTTGTTTTCATTGTCTTTCTGATCCTTCTCGTCATTCTGCGTTATATTACATATTCTGATGATACCAAGGTCAAAAGGTCTAAGCCCACATGAGGGCAGATATGCAGTCCTTATGCCTGCTCCTGAATATATCTGATAACGTCACCTACTGTTGCCATATTTTCCAATTTCTCGGAAGGAATGGATACACCATATTCCTCTTCAAACGCCATTACCAGCTCAAACAGATCCAGGGAGTCTACTTCCAGATCCTCCTTGAAACGGGTTGCCTCTGTGATCTCTACATTCTCCTGATTTAACTGTTCTCTGATGATGGCTGCTACTTTTTCTAACATGTTTTTGCTCTCCTTATGCATTTCATTATTGTGTTTCTGATACCTTGCTTTACTACTTTGTCGTCTCCGGCGTGTTCACTTTTCATTCATAAATGTTTGCAACACCGGTCTTATGCTTTCTCCATATTACCGTCGGTAAAATATTTTGACTATCAAAGTATTTAAATGCAATATACTACACAGATGTTGTTCTGTCAACATCTTTTTTTAAATTACCGCTACAAAAGCGTAATTCCCTTGCCAGGTGGTAAATGCCATCGCAAACAATAGAAACTACTAGGTTTTTTCGTTTCTCCCCTTGCCAAACGGTTATTTTTCAGATAAAATAATCTACGTTGTAATCTTTTGGAGACGTATCGAAGTGGTCATAACGGGGCGCACTCGAAATGCGTTAGCCCTTCTCGGGCACGTGGGTTCAAATCCCACCGTCTCCGCACATAAAAAGCCGGTAATCTGTCAAAACAGACTATCGGCTTTTAGTTTTAGAAAAATGTGCAAAAAACATGTTTATTTTCCAGAAAAATGTGTTATGCCTCCCGCAGAATCTGCATGATCGTATCATAATGCTCCGGATCATGCGGGAAGGTGCAGCCCGAGCAATCCTTGATCCGTCTGCCATTTTTCTCGAAATACCTGGGATTCCCGGGGCAGTGCTCCAAGCGGTACATGGGGCAGTAGCAGAACAGGCAGTTGAAATCTGCAAGTCCCTTGTGGCAGGGGAAATATTTACAATCTTTATTCTCAAAAAAACGATAGGAATTTTCCATTTGCAACACTCACATCCTTCCATAACCTGCAAAGTTTGCGCATTGGCGCAAATTTGCGTGTGAAACATAGAACTTCTTCGCGAAAGAGCCTTTGCTCTGAGTGATTAGAAGTTCTTTTCACACTTTACACTACACTTCTTCCGCCATACACATTCCATGGGCAATACCCTGCTCCTTCAGCTGTTCCTCCAGCTGGTTCAAGGCATCATCTTCATCTTCTGCAAACACCATCGCCTGATAGACTTCCTCCGGTCCTTCCGGTGCCAGTGCTGTCACCTCATACATCTGCATGGCAATTACCTCTTTCTTCCTCAAAATACACGTTCACTCTTCTCTTTATTTTATACCCGTTTCCCCGTTTTTTTGCAAGCGAAAAGCGCCACTCCGGGGAAGAGTGCCGCTTTTCAGGAGAGATTTATGTATTGAATGTTGCTGGCGAAATATTAACCCTTGACGCTTCCCATTGCCACGCCCTGGACAATGTACTTGGAAAGGAACAGGTATACGATGATAACAGGGAAGATAGAGAATGCAATCGTTACATACACCTGACCCATATCAAACTTCAGGAAGTCTGCGGAACGCAGCTGAGCGATCAGGATAGGTAATGTCTTCATCTTGTCATCATGCAGAACCAGTGCCGGTGTGAAGTAGTTATTCCAGTTCGCTACGAAAGTGAAGATCGCCTGTACTGCGATTGCCGGCTTCATCAGCGGCAATACGATGGAATTAAATGTACGGAACTCACCGGAACCATCGATTCTGGCTGCCTCTACCAGAGACAGGGGCAATGCACTTTCCATGTACTGCTTCATATAGAAGAAAGTAGCAGGTGCTGCGATTGCCGGGATGATCAGGGGGATAAAGTTATCCTCCAGCTTCATATCAGCTACCAACTGGATAAATCCGAGTGCGGTAACCTGGGTAGGAATGGTCATGATTGCCAGGATAAAGGTAAACATGAACTTCTTTAACTTAAAATCATATACATGGATCGCATATGCGGTCATGGTAGAGAAGTAGGTACACAGCACAGCACTGCAGGTTGCTACTACAAGGCTGTTGATCATACCTCTGACTACCGGCAGGGTTCCTGCCATGACACCCTTCCAGTTCTGGATCAGATGTGTGCTGGGCAGCAGGGTAAATCCCTGTGTCAGCTCGCCTTTGGATCTGGTTGCATTTACAAACAGTATATAGAACCAAAACAGGCAGAGAAAACTCATAATAACCAGTACGATATATGCAAGTGCTCTTCTGGCATGAATGCCCAGACCTTTTTTTGTCTCGTTTGTTTCTACGCTCAACATTTCTGCCACCTCCTACTTATCCTGTTTGCCGTTCGAGAACTTAAATACGATCAAGCTCAGGATACCTGTGATAATGAACAACATTACAGACAACGCACCACTCATTCCGTAGTTCTTACTGTACAAATGGTTGTTCAGGTACATGATCAGGGTCATGCTGGATCTCATAGGATCGCCCTTACCGTTGGTCAGAATCTGAGGTACATCGAACATCTGCAGACCACCGATCAGGGATGTGATCATTACGTAGATCAGAATCGGCTTCAACAAAGGTAATGTAATCTTGAAGAATACCTGGGTAGAGGTTGCTCCGTCTACCTCGGCTGCCTCGAAGAGGGAAGTATCGATACCCATCATACCTGCCATCAGGAGGATCGTTGTATTACCAAACCACATCAGGAAGTTCATCAATGCTACCAGACCTCTGGTACTCCATATGTTTGTAAGGAACTGATATGGCTCTTTTAAGATTCCGATCTGCATCAGCATTTCATTGATAGGACCACCATCAGAGAACAGCGTGAAGAACAACATTGCAAATGCGGAAGCCATGATCAGGTTCGGCAGATAGATAACTGTCTTGAAGAATCTCTGTCCCTTTAATCTAAGGCTGGGATCCGAGAACCATGCACCCAGAAGCAGAGATATGATGATCTGCGGTACAAATCCCAGTACCCACATGATCAATGTATTCTTGGTGTACATCCACAGGTCCGGATTGGACAACAGCTTTGCATAGTTACCAAATCCGATGAAATTCGGTCCGATCTGTGTCAGTCCGGAACGATAATTTTCAAAAAAGCTGTAATAAAATGTCCTGAATAACGGGATCAACTGGAATAATACATACACTACTACAAAGGGGATCAGGAAAATATAACCCCACTTATTATAGCGTACCACCTTTCCGCGTTTTACCTTTGCCATAATGATTCCTCCCTTTTGCCGTCATGCTCTCTTAGCGACTTTACGTTTTTCGTGCCTTTCTTTGTTTCCGATCAGGCTCGCAGCAGCTCTCTTCTTTTTGTTCTTAATTATCTTCTTCTGAAAAAAGCTTCTGCCAACCGGGAATTTTGAGAGAAAAACCGTGCCTACCTGACCAGCCAGGCAGGCACGGTTCTCAATTCCTTATTGTTTCGCTATTCGCCTATCATTTCGGATTAGTGAGTAAGCTCAGGATACTTCTCTTCTACACCCTTGTAGAACAGATCCAGTGCATCATCCAGAGAAGCCTTGCCATCGAAGTAGTTCTTCATAGCATGCTGGAACTCTTCGTTACATCCCTGATCATATGCAGACAGGTTGCTCAGATCGATCTTCTCAGCGCCTGCGCAGAACATAGCCAGAGGGTTCTGTCCGCCCAATACCTTGCTCTGATAAGAGGTATCTGCTGCCATAGCTTCCATAGCGGGTTTGTTGTTTACGAAATCATCATCAGCTACAACGATCTCTTTCATGATGTCTTCATCAGTGGTCATCTTCAGGATGATATCCTTAACCAGAGAAGCGTTGTCGGTTCCGGTAGCACCGCAGATCCAAGTACCGCCCCAGAAAAAGCCCTGAGGTCCTTCAGTAGCGCCCCAGCCACCCTGATTTGCGATAGATCCATCGGTATCAGCTGCCATGGAGAAGTTGATCAGCCAAGCGGGTCCAAAGTAGCAGAATACTTTGCCATCGGGATAGAAGCCTTTGCTCCAGTCATCAGACCACAGGTCGAAGGTACCGGTCTCCTTAGCGTCAACCATCTTCTTGGAGTCATCAACCCACTTCATCAGGTTGTCATCGATTACGATCTTGCCATCCTGTACCCATTTGCTGGATACGTTGTTGGAGTATACACGATAAGTATCGTTTACGGAAGATACCATGTTGTAACCGGCTGCTTTCATCTTCTCAGCGGTTGCGGTGAAGGTATCCCAATCAGATACAGACTTCTGAACCTCTGCAGGATCATCGGTTCCCAGAACAGCCTTAGCAGCCTCACGGTTGTAAATCAGAACACCGGGGCAGCCCTGCCATGAAACACCCTTCAGATTGCCGTTGGAGTCGGTAACAACATCCTTGGTGTACTGATACTGGTTAGCCAGATCTGCATCGGTGATGCCCAGATCCTTAACAGGCATTGTGTAGTCGGTATCAACATATTTCAATGCGTAGTCAGCCTCAATCAGGAACAGGTCGATCTTGTCATCAGCTGCTGCATCAGCCTGCTTTAACAGTGTTTCATCCAGATTGTTCTGATAAGCGTTGTCATCAGAAGGAGTGATGTTCCACTTTACAGTGATGTCGCCGATCTTACCGGTGGTTCCGTCTACTTCTTCATATCCGGGATAATGATCTGTCAGACGGCTCTTGAACTCCTCGTTCCAGCAGTAGATGTTGAAGACTTTGCCTTCCTCTGCTGCTGCAGGCTCTGCTGCCTCGGTGGATGCAGGCGCCTCGGTCTTAGCTTCGGTGGAAGCTGCGGGTGCCGCATCGGTGGATGCTGCAGGAGCTTCATTGCTGCTGCCACAACCTACCAGCATGCTGGCAAGCATAGCAGTTGTAAGTAAAGCACTAAGTACTTTTTTCTTCATGTTTGTTTCCTCCCATTTTTTGTTGAATGTTTGTTGTAAGTGTTTGTTGCATTTATATTCATATGTCGGCGGTTGCGTCGCTTCCATATAAATGCCTGATTAATTGTCTGTCGGAATTCTGGCCACCGACTTGCCTTCAGCAACTTTCCCGGGTACGATGACCTGTTCTATGATGGTGGTCTTGGGTCTCTCAATGAGACTGATCAGTTCTCTGGCTGCCAGGCAGCCGATCTGTTCTGTGTCCTGTTGGACTGTGGTCAGTCTGGGCTCCAACTGCCTTGCTGCCTGTATGCCATCATAGCCTGCTACCGAGATATCTTCAGGGATCTGTAATCCTCTCTGTCTGATAGCGTTGATGCCTCCGAAAGAAGCAAAGTCATCCGGATAGATGATGCATGTCGGTGGATTCGGGAGATCCAGCAGTTCATTGGTCACACGATAGGTTGTTGTTGTGTCTCTGTAAGCTGCTTCTCTGATATACTCGTCCGGAATCTCCAGTCCCAGACGTTCCGCCGTCCGGTAGAAGCTGGACAACCGTCCCGAGGTAACCGCTGACATTGCTCCGTGAATATAAGCAATTTTCCTATGTCCTCTACTATATATGTACTCCAGCAGTTCTTTCATTCCCGCAACATTGTCCGACATGATTGCGATACGATTGTTGAACAGGTAGTCAATGGTGACTACCGGGATGGAACTCTGTACCAGTTCGATGACTTCGGGATCTCCGAAATCAATACAGGCGAGCACCACTCCGTCAAAGCCTCTGTACCTACTGTGTTCCAGGTAGGACATCCGATCCGGCCGGTTCTTGCAGCTATTAATGAATGTAATGTCGTAACCGCTCTTCTCTGCCGTCCTCTTGAAACTGTCCAGCACACTGGAAAAGTAATCGTGGGTAAGACCGCTTCTGGCTTCATCTGCAAAGAGGACTCCGATGCCGTAGGTCCTGTTCGTCTTCAAAGCTCTTGCGGAAAGGTTCGGGGAATATCCCATTTCCTTTGCGACCCTTTTGATAGTTGCTTTTGTTTCTTCTCCAATGTCCTTGTGGTCGTTCAGTGCCTTGCTGACAGTTGCAACGGAGACTCCACAAATCTTGGAAATGTCTTTCAGTGATGCCATATATTTCTCCTGTTCCATGTCTTCGTCATTCCGTCCGACCTGTTTTGTAACTTAATCGTTTTCGTAGTTTTAATATATAACATCTTTGAGCATTTTGCAATACTTTTTTGCAGTTTTTTTCAAAAAAGTATCCACTTTGTCTATAATTAACAATTTCAGATAGGCTGTTTTGTACATTTGGCTTGTACATAGATTGTGTTTCTTCTATATAAAGGCAAAGTGTGCGATAACGTTTGCTATTATTTTGTTTCGTAAAACCGGTGTTTCGAAGGTTCTTTCATTTTGTATCTTCTGCCCATGTTTCCCCACTGTTTTTGTATACATTGCGCATTTTACGGGCTTTTTCAAGATTCGTATTGCATTTTTCCCTTTGCTTCTGTATAATACAAATCAGAAATCCGGAGCACTTAATCGTTTACTTAACATTAAGCACTCCGCAGCGAAAAAACAAACACTCAACATACAACAACATGAAAGAAGGAGATTTTCTTATGAAGTATGGTCATTTTGATGATGTGCATCAGGAATATGTCATCACCACTCCCAAGACTCCGCTTCCCTGGATCAACTACCTGGGCTGCAATGAGTTTTTCAGTCTGATATCCAACACCTGCGGCGGATATACTTTCTATAAAGATGCAAAGCTGCTGCGTCTGACCCGTTATCGTTATAATAACGTACCGGCCGACATCAACGGTAAATATCTGTACATTAAGGACGGAGATACCGTATGGAACCCCGGCTGGCAGCCTACGAAGACTGAACTGGACTCCTACGAGTGCCGCCACGGTATCGGTTACAGCCGCTTCACCTCTTCCAAGAACGGTGTCAAGGCTTCCGTGCTCTCCTTCGTTCCTCTGAACGATAATTGCGAGATCTCCCAGCTGACCCTGACCAACGGTAGCTCCGAGGACAAGAAGCTGTCCGTATTCTCTTATGTAGAGTGGTGTCTGTGGAACGCTGACGATGATATGAAGAATTTCCAGCGTAACTTAAGCACCGGTGAGGTCGAGGTACAGGATTCCACCATTTATCACAAGACCGAGTACCGTGAGCGTCGTAATCATTATGCGATCTATTCCGTAAATACGAAGATTGACGGTTTCGATACCAGCAGAGATGCTTTCCTGGGTGCTTACAGGGGGGCTGATTCTCCCGAAGCTGTAGAGAACGGCAAGTGCACGAATTCCATGGCAAGCGGCTGGTCTCCCATCGCTTCCCATCAGATCAACGTGGATCTGGCAGCCGGTGAGACCAAGACCTTTATCTTCGTTCTGGGCTACATCGAGAACCCCGAAGACGAGAAATGGGAATCCTACGGTGTGATCAACAAGACCCGTGCCAAAGAAATGCTGGCAAAATACCAGACCGATGCACAGGTAGATGAGGCTTTTGCAGCATTACAGACTTACTGGAAACAGCTGCTGGCACGCTACACGGTAGATTCCGCTGACGAGAAAGTCAACCGTATGGTCAACACCTGGAACCAGTATCAGTGTATGGTTACTTTCAACATGTCCCGTTCCGCTTCCTATTACGAATCCGGAATCGGCCGTGGTATGGGTTTCCGTGATTCCTGTCAGGATCTGCTCGGTTTCGTACATCTGATTCCGGACCGTGCAAGAGAGCGTATCATTGATATCGCTTCCACCCAGTTCCAGGACGGTAGTGCTTACCATCAGTACCAGCCTCTGACCAAGAAAGGCAACTCCGATATCGGCAGTGGCTTCAATGATGATCCTCTGTGGCTCATTGCAGGTACCAGTGCTTATGTAAGAGAGACCGGCGATACCTCCATCCTGACCCAGATGGTTCCTTTTGACAACGATATGAGCGTAGCTGCTCCTCTGATGGATCACTTAAAACGCTCCTTAGACTATATCATCAACCACAAAGGCCCTCACAATCTGCCTCTGATCGGCCGTGCCGACTGGAATGACTGTCTGAACCTGAACTGCTTCTCCGCTCATCCCGGAGAATCTTTCCAGACCTTCGGTCCCAGTGAAGGACCCGTTGCAGAATCTGTATTCATTGCCGGTATGTTCGTAAAATACGGCGAAGAATATGCTCAGCTGTGCGAGCTGATGGGTGACGATGCCGAAGCAGCCCGCGCACGTAAGGAAGTACAGGCAATGTACGATGCGATCCTGAAGGATGGTTGGGACGGCGATTGGTTCGTACGTGCTTACGATGCTTACAGTCACAAAGTAGGTTCCAGGGAATGCCGCGAAGGTCAGATCTACATCGAGCCTCAAGGCTTCTGCGTACTGGCCGGTGTCGGTGTGAAGGAAGGACTTGCCGAAAAGGCATTGAATTCTGTAAAAGAGAGACTGGATACCAAGTATGGTGTCATGATCTTACAACCTGCATACACGGAGTATCACCTCGAACTTGGTGAAGTATCCTCTTATCCCCCCGGATATAAGGAGAATGCCGGTATCTTCTGCCACAACAATCCCTGGGTATCCATCGCAGAGACCGTTCTGGGCAGAGGTGACAGAGCTTTCGAGATCTACCGCAAGACCTGTCCCGCATACATTGAGGATATCAGTGAGATCCATCGTACCGAGCCTTATGTATATTCCCAGATGGTAGCCGGTAAGGATGCAAAATTCCACGGTGAGGCAAAGAACAGCTGGCTGACCGGTACTGCTGCATGGACTTTCGTAAATATCTCCCAATACATACTGGGTGTATATCCCACTCATCAGGGATTGTCCGTAGATCCTTGTATTCCCAAGGGCTTCGGTGATTTCTCCATCACCCGTAAGTTCCGTGAGGGCACCTATCACATTCAGGTAAAGAACCCTCAGAACGTGGAAAAGGGTGTCGCATCCATGACCGTGGATGGCAAGGCAGTAGACGGACACATCATTCCTTACGAAAAGGGCAAAGAAGAGTACAACGTAGTTATTACCATGGGTTAATAAACCTGATGTACATAGTTTAAAACGATTTCTATCCTCCTTAAAACCCCGGCAGTTGTTGTAGCTGCCGGGGTTTTGCATTGGATATTCGTAGTTTGCGCTACAACATCTACACCATAAGGACAAGCAGGCTGTAAGCAGACGTCGGTACTTATTGACCGTATTGGGGTCAATTATGTACCGCTACGTTCTGCGCCAGAGCGAGAGCGTGCCTGCGGTTCTTATGGTGTAGATGTTGTGGACGTTTTTGCGGCTTCTTTCCGGGACTCGATCCCGTGCCGGATGGCTGTCAAATGATATTATTTTCTCCATTTTTCTGAAGCAGCTTCCGGTATGTGGCATCCATTCCCAGTGCTCCCAAGGGTGCCGTAATCAGGATCGCCAGCACCGCCACGGACAGAACGATCTTGCCACAGGGCAATCCCATGGCCAGGGGCACGGAACCGATGGCGGCCTGCACCGTAGCCTTCGGTAAATAAGCAATCATGCAGAACAGACGCTCCTTCTTATTCAGATTCGTTCCTAACAGGCACAGTGTCACGCCAATGGAGCGGAATATCAATGCCAACAGGATCATTCCTATGGCTGCCAGTCCAGCTTCCATAGTATAGCGGATATCCACTGCCGCGCCCACCAGTACGAACAGCACTACCTCCGCTGCCAGCCACAGTTTACCGAATTTAGCAGACAGTCTGCCGGTGACTTCCCTAGGTGCCCGTATTTTCAGCGCGCAGGCCATGCTCACCACCGCCAACAGGCCGGAGAACGCCACGGTCCCCTTTAACAGGGTTTCCAAAGCCATTAATAAGAAGGACAAACCCATGATGATAATAACTTTCATGCTGTTGCGCACATAACTGCCCTTTCGGTACAACAGTTCAAAAAGCTGCCCCAGCAGCCAACCCACCAATGCACCAAACAGCACACCCGTCAGGATCGATACCGGGATATTCACAAAATCCAGGGCATTGACCTGTCCACCCTGTGCCATTCCAACAAAAGTGGAAAACAATACTATGACATAGATGTCATCACAGGAAGCCCCAGCCAGAATCATCTGCGGAATGCTTTTCTCCGTACCATAGCTGTTCTCCATGAGATGCACCATCCGTGGCACCACCACTGCCGGTGACACGGCTGCCAGGACTGCTCCCATAACTGCCGCATCCACGCGGCTGATGTTAAGGATCATGGGTGCAAATATCACAAAAGCCAGCAGTTCGCAAGTGGCAGGAACACAAGCCAGCATGACTGCGGAGCGGCCCACTTTTTTCAGATCCTTCAGATCCAATGATAATCCGGCCTTCAATAAAATGATGATCAGCGCGATCTGCCGCAGTTCCGATGAGATATTCAGGATTGACACATCCAGCAGATCCAACACATAAGGCCCCAGAATAATACCCGTAAGCAGCATCCCGATAATACGGGGCAGGTGAATCCTCTGGCAGACCGCCGCCATGAGTAATCCCAGCAAAAAGATCAGTCCCAGTGATGTAAGCATAAAAATTCCTCCGTTTTCTCGTAGCAGGACATTTTGAATTCCAACAAAAAAGGCTGGTGTCCCCTGCATATTCTGCAGAAGTCATCAGCCAAATCGAATTCGTATGTTCAAATTCCGGCGGTTCGAAGCCTGTGCTTCCGGGAGAACCTCATTCCCGATGTTCTTATTATATACGCGGTGCCCGCCCATGTAAAGTCCTATATTTTGCAAATATACCCGCCAGCATCCTGTACTCCACTAAAAAATATCTGCTGTGAGATCATCCCCGAAGTCTGCTGCCGGAATCTCAAAGTCAACAATTCCAACTGCATAGGACTGTAATACATACTGGCCGGATTCAAATACAAAGCCATCCTCTGTAATGTAGAATGTAGGGTCTGCGGGGCCATTATCCGTACCTGCAATGTCCGGCCCATAAATTTCCTGATAGATAGCATTCAAATCTTCCGTACCATCCAACACCACCAGTTTGATACTCTTCTCGTAATCGTTAAAGAAGCAGTCCTCCTTTGCCTGCATTTCCGCTGCCTTTGCTGTCACCAGTTCCAGTGCTTTGTCGCGGAATCCGCTCCCCAGACTGTCAAAAGTAATTCTCTCTCCGGTCTGCGTATAATAGTTCATATAGTACAAAGTATACCATCCATGAGCCCCCTGATCATACCCTTCCAGCCCCCACGACAGGCTGATCACCTTATCATCCGCGCGGATCACATGGAAAGTAAGATCCTCATAGCTCTGCTCATACACCGGCATATCCTCATAAAGTGTACCAAACTCCCCGTTCTTGATTTCTTCTACAAAACTGTCTACATATTCATCCAGCTCTTTCTGAATCTTCATCTGCACCGTCTCATTGCCCGGAATCGTCACTGTAACTGTTGGATAGTAATAGGTATAACTTCTGGTCTTGTCTTCGGGATCACTGCTACCCTCGTGATCCTCTGTGGTAAACTGCACCCATTCACTTCCCTGTATTTCACTCTGGCCTTCTGTCGGTTCCGTCTGTGTGGGCACTTCCGAAGTCTCCTCAGTCCCGGCCGTCGTCTCTTCCGTCGTCTGACCGCTCTGTGTCTCCTTGATGCTGTCTATAACTGTCTCCATCTCCGGATCCGTCACCATCTCCCGGTTTCCGCAGGATGTAAAACCTAACAGTGCTCCCGCAAATACTGCTGCAAAAAATATTTTTTTCATAATCCTCGCCTCCTGATGCCAGTATATCTGCCGATTGCATCATATCTGCATCATTTTTATAATTTTTCTCGATTTCACTTTTTAAATATGATAGACAATTCCCATATTTTGAGCTATAGTAAAGCCAAATCTGGGTATGATTAAAAATAACGATACACATACTATAAAAATCAACCCGAGGAGGACTGTTATGAAAATATTATTTTATGATACCAAAAGCTATGATAAAGAATCTTTCGAGGCAACTCTGAAAAAATATCCCGGCATCCAGATTGATTACATCCGGTCGGATCTGGATCCCCGTACTGCTGCTCTGGCTGACGGCTTCGATGCCGTCTGTGCTTTCGTCAGCTCCAATGTGAGCGAAGCCACATTAAAAATTCTCCACGAAAAAGGTGTCCGTCTGGTCCTGCTGCGTTGCGCAGGATACAACAACGTGGATCTGGAAAAGGCAGCTGCATATGACATATGTGTCATGCGTGTCCCCGGTTATTCTCCGGAAGCTGTCGCAGAGCATGCCATGGCTCTGGCTCTGGCCTGCAACCGCCGCTTATACAAAGCCTATAACAAGGTCCGGGAAAATGATTTCAGCCTCGCTGGACTCATGGGCTTCAATTTCTATGGTAAGATTGCCGGAATCATCGGAACCGGCCGGATCGGTGCAGCTATGTGCCGGATCTGTAACGGTTTCGGCATGAAAGTCATCGCCTACGATGTCTACGAGAACCCGGATCTGAAAGATTTCGTCACCTATGTGACCTTAGACGAATTACTGGCGCAAAGTGATCTGATCTCCCTTCACTGCCCGCTGATGGATTCCACCTACCACCTGATCCAGCTTGACACCATCAAGAAAATGAAGGATGGCGTCATTCTGGTAAACACTTCCCGGGGTGCTCTGGTCAAGACCGAGGATCTTATCGAGGGCATCCGCCTGCACAAGTTCGCCGGGGTCGGTCTGGATGTCTATGAAGAAGAGACGAAAAACGTCTTCGAGGATCGTTCCGATGAGATTCTGGAGCATTCTACCACCGCAAGGCTTTTGTCCTTCCCCAATGTCATGATCACATCCCATCAGGGATTTTTCACAAAAGAAGCACTGGAAGCCATTGCAGAGACTACCTTGCAGAATGCTCTGGATTTCGAAAGTGGAAAGAAGAGCCCCAATCAGGTGCAATAAAATATTTCCAATCGAGTAGGCTGACTCATCGTATACACAAAAAACGGATGGCCCTCCCAAGCCATCCGTTTTTCTCGTTTTTCAGTTTCCCGTCTTGTCCTTTTTCTCTATCTCTTACAGTTTTTACGATCATTCCAGATTCAGTTTCTGACCAACTCTGATCACATTCTGGTTTGTAATCTGTACATTTCTGCGAAGCAATTGTGCCAGAGTCATGTGATTTCTCTTAGCGATCCTGGAAAGCGTATCACCACTCTTTACCGTATAACCGCCCTCTGTATACCAGATGCTCTCGGAAGGTCTGCGGTCAGTAACAGTTACCAGATAATTGCCGCCGCGCTTCAATGCGAACATGGACTGTCCGGTGGAAGTTACGGTAAAGGATCCGCAATACTCCAGGCGTCCCTTCTCTGTATTATAGCGATACAGGTTTGCACTCTTGCCGGAATTGTCCTTGCCTACATTCACATGAATGTTGACATTCACTCCGAAGCTGCCGGTATCTCTGATACCCAGCTGTCTGTTCACGGTTCCGGACTTTGCGGATACCACATTTGCCGGGATTGTGTTGCTCGTCTGGTCTACTGTCAGATCAATATTCTGAATCTTTGACAGATCTTTATTCTTCAGATCCTGTCCACTGATGCTCAGTGCCACACCGTTTCCGCTGTGGAATGCCACCGTCAGCTTCGTACCTTTAATGGTATTCAGTACATTCTGAGGCACCTTGACTTCACCGCTGCATACAAAGTTCATGTTGACACTTGCAATAGCAGGATTTTTCATCATCTCTGCCACCTTATCCTGTACAGAGTTGCTTACATCCGTCCAGTCTACTGCAGGTGCTGCAGAGGAACCTCTGTTGTCATCATCATCGTCATCGTCATCATTGTTGTTCACCACATCTGCCGCTACCGTAAATACAGCAGAAGGGGTTCCGGTCATTCTGGCTCCAACACCTTCCGGTACTGCGGAAGTCACTGCCAGGAAACCGTTCATATTGATGGTACCGTCCGTATTTCTGCGAATGCCTCCGTGGATTGCACTGTTCATATCCATGTTCTGGAACCATTCTGCTGTAGCTGCTATTCCTTCACTGTTGGTAGAGTTTTCGCCTCTCCAATAATAGTTCATTACATTTTCGTAGGCACTGGTCTCCTGAGTTCCTTTCGGTTTGAACTGTTCTGCAACCGTCTGCCCTGCTGCATTGCTGCTATCCTTAAAGGACAGGATTCCTTTTGCTATAAATGCAGTATTCTTTGCGTCATTTGTATAGAATGCCACGTTAAAGGACTCATTGTTATAACTGGTAGAAGAATATGCCTCAATATCCGGACAGCTGTTGGAATCAATACCCTTTGCCTTATTGCCGAATGATACACTGTTGCGCAAAATATGATGTCCGCTGATGCTGGAACCACCCATCTTGAAGCCGTTACCGTTACCCGCATCTACTTCCTGTCCATTCTCATCCAGTACATAACCGTTCTTAAATGCCACACTGTTCTGAATCGTTACCTGTCCGATGGCACCGGTCTCTACCTTTGCGAACAGATCCCATCCGTCATCGGCATTGTAAGCTGCGATACATCCGTCAAATACGTTGCCGTCTGCTACCGTCAGTTTTGCCGCAAATCCATCCGCATCCTCATATCCCGCATCTGCATTCAGATAAGAAGTGCAGTTCAGGATCAGGTTGTGGGACGGCCAGTCTTCCCAGTTATCTGTGCTCTTATATCTGCTGATCTGAAGACCGGTATTACCATTTTTGTAGGTCACTACGTTGTCCACAGTGTTGTAGCTTCCGGATACCTGAATACCCTTCTGCGCATTTGCGGATCTCGTAACATCAAATCCCTGGAAATACCAATAATTGCCTGCCAGGATCATACCCGCACATCTTCCCTGGAAATCCAGTACCGGGCGTGTGGCAGCTTCCGGATCTGCGATCATGTAAATCTTCGCATCTGCGGTTCCGTTAACACCTCTTTCTACAATGACTGTCTTGTCCAGTGCATAAATTCCGCCCTTTAACAGGATCGTCCGTCCGGGAGCAGCACTCTTCACTGCGGTATAAATATC
>OLSP01001114.1_pt1 | contig 25423 bp, 19 predicted proteins | sample 1672941 | NCBI WGS metagenome assembly OLSP01 (sample SAMEA3136739, study PRJEB25190) | human gut metagenome | reverse complement strand
ATACGGAAATTTTTTCTTACCCACCTCTTGACTTTTTATAGTTAGTCTTTCTTTATTTCTTAATTCGATTAAAGACGAGTTCATCCGATTAAAATTTCATAATTCTTATATAAAACTAATTTTACTTTTTAGACACCCTTATCACTCTTCTTTTTAGCAAAATCAATAAAGATTACTACTTTCTATTACTTTTCACGCATATAAAAAGGCGTACATACTTTTAAATCGTACGTACGCCTCATTCTTAACCTATCAGTTTAAAAGGCCTGAAATTCTTCTTATTTTTTCGGAGTAATCGCCAGTACGCGTACCGGCAGGCCGGTCGCTCCTTCAATACGCGGCCAGGCCGCAACAAGCAATGCTCCCGCAGGTGCCACGCGGTCCAGGTTCTGCAGCACTTCAATCTGCAGCTTGCCCTTCCCCAGCACATAGCGCTCGCACGCCAAATCTCCTGCCTTGGCAGCCTCTGCCGAAGCATCGGTATCCAGTGTTTCGTGACCATTGGCTGCAGCGTTGCGTTCTTCATAAATATATTGCAGCGCCGGCAAAGACCAGCCGGGGAAGTTTTCGCTGCCGTCGTCAGCAATACCGCTCAGCTTATCCATATCCGGCCAATTTTTATACCAGTCGGTACGCAGTGCCACAAAGGCGCCGTCGGGAATCGGTCCGTATTCCGCTTCATAAGCCTTGATGTCCTCCACCGTTACAGCGTAATGCACATCCTCTGCAACTTTGGCAGTGATATCAATCACGCACAAGGGAAACAGCATCTGCTGCGCACCGAATTTCTCGGATAAAGGCATATCCTTAACAAAATGACCGGGAAAGTCAATATGCGTGCCGTATTGGCCGGGAAATTTGAAGGTCTGAATCAAACATTCCAGCATCGGGTTGCCCCAATCGAAAACTGTCTTGCTAACCTCTACCGAGCCTGCGGGAATACCGCTCCACACCGGGCTGTCATTGTTCATAGAGTGGGAAAGCTCCACCCATTCATAAGCATCTGATTTCATTTCTGCTAACATGTTCCATAATTTGTACATAAGAAAACCCCCTCAATAAAAAATATTGGTCCTTATTATTATCATAGTACATCGATAGGAATTTGTAAAGCAGATATTTGCATAACAGAATCTTTGTATCAATGCAAAAGACCCGCCACCGCTAAAAAGCGGCAACGAGTCCTTTTATATGTAATAATAATATCTTAATTAATCTCTCAGCTTAGCCTTATATGCTTCGGCAACCTCAGCAATTACCTTCTTCATAGAAGCATCAACCTCAGCATCGGTCAGGGTGCGGTCTGCAGCCTGATAGGTCAGGTTGAAGGCCATGGATTTGCAGCCTGCAGCAACCTGCTTGCCGGTGTAGATATCGAATACACGCACACCCTGCAACAGCTCGCCTGCATGCGCACGGATAACCTGCTCCAGCTCGGCGTTGGTTACTTCTGCAGGAACAACAACGGCAATATCACGGCTCATGCTCGGGAACTTAGGCAGATGCTTGTATTGCGGTACAGCGGTTGCGCTTGCTACCAAAGGCTCTACGGCCATTTCCAGCACATAGGTAACCTGATCCAGCTCAAAGTTTTCCTGAACCACCGGGTGCACCTCGCCAAAGGAGCCGATAACCTCGCCATTGACAACGATGTCACAGCTCTTGCCCGGATGCAGGTACGGCTGTTGGCTGCGAGTCATGGTGTAATCGCTCACCTGCATTGCTTCCAGCAGTCCTTCAACAATACCCTTCATATCATAGAAGTCAACGCTGCCTTTATCGTCGCACCAGTTGAGTGCCTTACGGCTGCCGCTCAGTACTGCGGTCAGCAGCTGACGCTCTGCGGGATCCTCGGTCAGCGGCAGTGCCTTCGGCAGGAAGATACGGCCGATTTCAAACAAGGCAACACTGTTGTTGTGGTTACGCAGGTTAAAGGAGGCAGTCTGCAGTGCGCTCGGAACCATGGTGGTGCGCATTACGGAGAAGGCGTCGGTAATCGGGTTCAGCAGCTCGATGCAGTTACGGCGTGCATCATCTGCTGCCAGCAGCATTTTATCGTAAGCGTTAGCCTTGATGAAGCTATAGGTCATCATCTCGCTCAGGCCTGCGCCTACCATGTAATCCTGTACGTCGTCCTTAACATCGTCCAGCACAGACTGGCTGCCTTGGGTGATGGTCAGCTCCGGCTGATGGCTTTCGATGAAATCATAGCCATGCATACGCGCAATTTCTTCGCTGATATCGGCATCGCAGTCAATATCACGGCGCCAGGTAGGAGCGGTAATCAGCAGCTCGCCGTCCTTTGCTTCTACGCCGAAGCCCAATTTAGTAAGGATAGCAACCATTTCGTCCTCAGCGATATTTACGCCGATGCGGCCGTTAATCTTTGCTGCGGTAGTGGTAATTACTGCCGGCTTCAGCTCTTCGGGATAAGCCTCTACGATACCGCTGAAGGTTTCGCAGGCACCCATTTCTTCCAACAGGTGAGCAGCACGGTTCAGTGCGTCATGGTCGCGGATGGTATCCACGCCACGCTCAAAACGGCCGCTGGCTTCACTGCGCAGGCCCAGCGCACGGGATGTGCGGCGGATGGAAGGACCGTGGAAGGAAGCAGCCTCCAGAATAACGTTCTTGGTTTCGTCGGTAACCTCGGTCAAAAGGCCGCCCATAACACCGCCAAGACCGGCAGCCTTTTCGGCATCACCGATGGTAATCATAGCGGAGGTCAGCTCACGCTCCTTGCCGTCGAGGGTAACGAGCTTTTCGCCTTCTTCTGCACGGCGCACAATCAGAGTATGGCCTGCAACCTTATCGGCATCATAAGCATGCATCGGCTGGCCCAGCTCCAGCATAACATAGTTGGTAACGTCAACTACATTGCTGATGGGGCGCACGCCGCAGGCTCGCAGACGGCGCTGCATCCATTCGGGAGAAGGCATGATTTTGATGTCCTTCAGTACACGGGTAGCAAAGCGGGAGCACAGCTCCGGTGCGTCAATTTTTACGTTTACATAATCGCTTGCCTTACCTGCGGCAGCTTCCTTAACGTCCATAGCAGGCATTTTCAGCGGGCAGCCGGTAATAGCGCTGATTTCACGCGCCAGACCGATAATGCTGAAGCAATCGGCACGGTTGCTGGTCAGGTCGATATCGATAACGGTATCATCCAAGCCTAAAACGGTTTTGATGTCTACGCCGATCGGAGTGTTTTCCGGCAGAATGAAGATGCCGTTTCTTTGCTCCGGCAGCAGCAGCTTGGATTCAATGCCCAGCTCATCGGCACTGCACAGCATGCCGAAGGAATCAAGACCGCGCATTTTAGCTTTTTTCAGCTTCAGGCCTTGCGGGTTGCGCTCGCTCGGAGGCAGTACGCTGCCAACTACGGCAACAGGCACAATGTCATATTGATGTACGTTTTGCGCGCCGGTAAGAATCTGCACCGGCTCGCCGCCTTGGCCGTAATCCAGCATGCAAACCCACAGGTGGTCGCTGTCCGGGTGACGGTGAATTTCCATAACCTTACCGGTAACAACACCCTCCAGGCCCTTGCCCAGTTGGGTAACGGTGTCAACCTCCAAGCCGACACGGGTAATTTTATCGCACAGCTCCGCAACGGAGATGTTAATATCTACATATTGTTTTAACCATTCTAAAGATGCAAGCATGATTGATCCTCCTTATTTGAACTGACTGATGAAGCGTTGGTCGTTTTCGAAGAACAGGCGCAAATCGTCAATGCCGTATTTCAGCATAGCGATACGTTCAACGCCCAGACCAAAGGCAAAACCGGTCATTTTCTCGGGATCATAACCGCTCATGCGCAATACGTTGGGATGTACAACACCGGCGCCGAGGATTTCCAGCCAGCCGCTGTCCTTGCAGACATGGCAGCCGCCGCCCTTAGCATGGCAAATCGGGCAGGATACGTCAACCTCAACGGAAGGCTCGGTGAACGGGAAGTAGGAAGGACGCAGGCGAACCTTAACATCGTCGCCAAACATTTGCTTACAGAACAGCTCCAGAGTGCCCTTCAAATCTGCCAGACTGATGTTTTTATCTACAACCAGGCCTTCTACCTGATGGAACATCGGGGAATGGGTTGCGTCGTAGTCGCAGCGGTAAACGGTACCGGGGCAAATCATGCGAATCGGAGTGTTAGGCTCCTTGCTTTCCAAAGTACGTGCCTGCACGCCGGAGGTTTGGGTGCGCAGCAGATAGTTTTCGGTGATATAGAAGGAATCCTGCATATCCAGTGCCGGATGATCTGGAGGCAGGTTCAGTGCGGTGAAGTTGTGGTATACATCCTCAATTTCCGGACCGTCGCAAACATCAAAGCCCATACGCATGAAGATTTTCTTAATCTCACGCATGGTCAAGGTTACGGGATGCAGATGACCGGTTTTCGGCTTGCGGCCCGGCAGAGTAATATCAACCTGCTCATTAGCGAGCTTGTCAGCCAACGCCTTTTTCTCCAGCACGGCGGTTGCTTCGTTGATTTTGCCTTCCAGCTCAGCCTTGATTTCATTAACAATCTGGCCGATTTTCGGACGCTCTTCGGCAGGCAGCTTGCCCATGCCGCGCAGGATTTCGGTCATCGGGCCTTTTTTGCCCAGATATTTGACGCGCAGGTCCTTAAGCGCATCAAGAGAAGTTACGGCAGCAAGCTCTTCCAAAGCCTGTGCTTTTAATGCTTCTAATTTTTCTTTCATTGATTTCATCCTTTCTTCCTTTGACAGCTTAGAAAGTATCAGATACAAAGAAACGCGACGCAGGCATACCGGAGGTACGTGACGCAAAGACCCGATTTATCATGAGCTAACGCGAATTGGATAAATCGTTGGTCGTGCTAATACCTTTGGTGCAAGAAGCTGTTTCTGCAGTAGATGATGCTTTATCAGCTGTCAGCCAAAAATAAGAAAACGCCCCTGCAAAACTGATAAAAGTTTACAGGGGCGAAAAACTTTCGCGGTACCACCCAAATTTGTTCCTTCATTTGCAAGCTTTAACGCAGCCTTACGCCCACCCTACGCAGCCATGCGGCCTTCAGGCAGGACACTCCCAAGGGAACTTCGGCATAATTTTGTGTGCGAAGCTTACAGCCGGTGACTTCGCTCTCTTAAACACAGCCTTAAGCCTACTTGCTTGTTCATCGTGTTATCAGGGGTCGATTCAATTTGATGTTTATTATAGCACTTTTTGAGCAAAAGATAAAGAGGGGAAAAATGATTTATTATTTTCTTCTTTCATCCAGCCTATTTGCTTTTCGTCCAAAATTGGTATATAATTGGACGAAAGTATCAAATATTGGAAGAAAACGCCCCCTGAAACCAGCTTTTCAGAGGGCGCTTAATTTTACTCTATTTTTAATATCTTCATTTAACTCTAAAATAGCAAGTGCTTTTCCCCTTGCCCTCTTTTTGCAATTCACCGGAAAGCACCAGCTTACGCAATGCAGCTTCAATAGAGCTGTCGCTAAGCGTAGAACAAAGCTCACGAATATCCTGCTTATTAAAGCGTCCGATTTTATTTTCACTTGCTCTACGTACCATTTCCAGCGCAGAAAGCTTAGGCTCAATGATAGTCATACGTTCTTCAAAGTCTTTATAAGCAGCAAGAATAGTCCCCAAAATATATTTTACAAATGGTATAGCATCTTCCTTACCCTCATGCCAGCCTACTTGCGAATCAGCCAAAGCTTCATAATATAAATCCTTATTCTTAGCAATTTTGGCTTCCAACGAAATATATTTGCCTACATAAAAACCATTTCTATACAAAAGTAAGGTTGTAAGCAAACGGCTCATTCTTCCATTACCATCATTAAATGGGTGAATGCATAAAAAATCATGAATAAAAATAGGTATAGCAATAAGTGGCTCTAACTCCAAATTACCTATAACCATATTATATTCTTCACATATACGCTCAAGCGCTTCCGGTGTTTCGTAAGGAGCAAGCGGCGTAAATAAAATCTTAGTACTACCATCCGGATACGTAGCACTGATGTAATTTTGCACGCTCTTAGTTCTCCCTGCAAATTGGTTATTCATATGGTTGTACAAAATTTTATGAAGCTGTAAAATATAGTTTTTGTAGATGGGGATAACATCGAAATTCTCATGTATTATATTTAATACATCACGATAGCCGGCAATTTCCTGCTCATCACGATTTCTCGGTGTTGTTTTCTCGTTTACAAGCTCACGTATTCTAGTGCTAGTCGTAACAATGCCCTCAATCGCATTAGACGCTTCCGTACTTTGAATTTTTGCTATTTCTACCAGCTTATTAAGCTCTTTCGGCCGTTGCTTTACAAAAAGCTCCTGTTTACCTGCCTCTTTATAAATTGCAGCTATCAAGCTCAAAATTTCTGAATCCCATTTTTGTTCTCTAATTATTGAGTAGTTAAAGCTTCTCATTCCCTTACTCCTCCTTCCATTCCCTTAAATTATACCATAAAATAAGGGAATCACCAATAGGATAAGGGAACCCCCGCCCATTTCATCCAACACCTTCACCTTTCGTCCAAAATCGGTATATATTTGGACGAAAGTAACAAATATTAGAAGAAACCGCCCCCTGAAATCAGCTTTTCAGAGGGCGATTAATTTTTTCAATATAAATTATTTTACGCAGGAGCAGGCCACAAAATGCTGCGGCTCAACCTCGCGCAATACCGGATTGCCTTTATCGCAAACGCCGGCAACAGGGCAGTCGCAGCGCTTCATGAAACGGCAGGCATCCGGCAGGTTGATAGGCGCGGTAATTTCGCCCTTGATAACCTGACGCTTGGGCTTATCCTTGCCCACGATAGGCAGCGGAATTGCGGAAAGCAGTGCCTTAGTGTAAGGATGCAGCGGATTCTTGAACAGCAGATTAGCAGGTGCTTTTTCTACCATAGTTCCCATATACATAACCGCAATATCATCCGAGAAATATTTTACAACGGACAGGTCATGGGTAATGAAGATATAGGTCAGTCCCAAATCCTTTTGCAACTGTTTGAGCAGGTTCAGAATCTGCGCCTGAATGGAAACGTCCAGCGCGGAAACAGGCTCGTCGCAAACAATGATTTTTGGGTTCATGGCCAAAGCGCGGGCAATGCCGATACGCTGACGACGGCCGCCGTCCAGCTCATGCGGATATACATTGGCATAGCGCTCTGCCAAGCCAACGGTACGCATCAGCTCCAGAGTGCGTTCTTCAATCGCTTCCCTGCCTTTAATCAGCTTATGCTCGATAATCGGCTCGCTGATAAGCTGCATAACGGTTTCACGCGGGTCCAGAGAGGAAAACGGATCTTGGAATACCATCTGCATCTTTTGGCGCAGCGGGCGCATTTCCTTACGGCTCAGCTTGGTGATATCGTTGCCCTGAAAGATGATTTTGCCGCTAGTGGGCTCAATCAGCTTCAGAATACAACGGCCGGTGGTAGATTTACCGCAGCCGGATTCGCCTACGATACCCAGAGTTTTACCTTCCTCCAGAGTAAAACTTACACCGTCGACAGCGTGCAGCTGACCTGCAGCGGTATTAAAATATTTGGACAGATTGTCAATAACTAACAGCGGAGCATTACTCATTTTTGGTTCCTCCTTAAAGCAAATCCGGGTCTGGAATAAGCGTGGCAGGCTACAAAATGAGTTTTGCTGCCATCTACGGAATGCAGCTCAGGCACGGAGGCAGAGCATGCTTCGGTAGCATAGGGACAACGCGGAGCGAAGGTGCATCCGGGCGGCAAATCCGCCGGGTCGGGCATCAGGCCTTTGATAGGCTCCAGCATTTCGCCCTGCTCCTTCAGGTTAGGCAGGCTGTTGAACAGGCCCTCGGTGTAGGGATGGCGCATATTGTTGAATACATCGTCAACAGTGCCCTTCTCTACAATACGGCCGGCATACATAACTGCCATATCGTCGCAGACCTCGGCAACGATACCCAGACTGTGCGTAATCATCAGCATGGACATATCGCGGGTGTTGATGAGGTCCTTCATCAGCTCCAGCACCTGCGCCTGAATGGTTACATCCAGTGCGGTGGTCGGTTCATCGGCAATCAGCAGCTTGGGGCTGCAGGCCAGCGCGATAGCAATAACTACACGCTGCTTCATACCGCCGGAGAACTGATGCGGATAGTCGTTGGCTCTTGCCTCGGCAATACCAACAAGCTTCAGCATATCCTTAGCCTTTTCCAGAGATTGCTCCGGAGTAAGGTTCTGGTGCAGCTCCAGACTTTCGGCAATCTGCTCGCCTACGGTCATAACAGGGTTCAGAGCGGTCATCGGGTCCTGGAAAATCATTGCCACGTCGTTACCGCGCATTTCCTCCAGCTCACTCTCGCTCATTTCAAGTACGTTTTTGCCTTCGAGCTTAATCGTACCGCTTTTGATAACTCCCGGAGGATCCGGAACAAGGTTCATGATAGACAGTGCGGTAGTAGTTTTGCCCGCACCGGTTTCGCCTACCAGGCCCAGAGTACGTTTTTTGCCGATTGCGATGTCAATGCCGTTGACAGCATGTACATCGCTGTCTTCTGTTTCATAATGAACCACAAGGTCCTTAATATCTAATACTAAATCCATAATGCAGCCCCCTTATTTCTTCAGCTTAGGATCCAGCGCATCGCGCAGGCCATCGCCCAACAGGTTCAAGGCTAATACGGTAAACATAATAGCTAAACCGGGAATAACACAAATGTAGCTGGCATCACGAATATGACCTCTGCCGCCGGAAAGCAGCGCGCCCCATTCGGGAGCAGGCGCCGGTACGCCGATACCCAAAAAGCTCAGGGAGGAAGCGGAAATAATAGTAGTACCGATCAGCAGAGTAGTCTGTACGATAATCGGAGACAGGCAGTTCGGCAGAATATGTCTGAGAATAATCTTCCAGGTGGGCAGGCCCATCGCATAGGAGGATTCAACATATTCCAAATCGCGCACCGTCATAACGGAAGCACGCACAATACGCGCATAGTTGGTTGCGCAGGAAATTGCCAGAGCAATAATCAGGTTGATAGTGCTGGTGCCCAGCAGAGATACGATTACTACTGCCTTCAGAATGTTAGGAATGGAGTAGAAAATATCAATACCGCGCATGATGATATCATCGGCCTTGCCGCCGTAGAAGCCGGCAATAGAGCCTAAAATAGTACCAACAATCAGACCGAAGCCTACGGAACCGATACCGATAGCCATGGAATAGCGTGCGCCGTACATAACACGGGCAAACAGGTCACGGCCGTATTCATCGGTGCCAAACCAGTGTTCCCCGCTGGGAGGCTGCAGCTTAATAGCCAGGTTCTGACCGATAACATCGGTTTCATAGTTGAATACCAAGGGACTTACCAGAGCGATGACGCACAGCAGCGCCAGAAAGGCCATGCCGATTACAGCGCCCTTATTTTTCAGCAGACGATGCCAGGTTTCCTGGAACATGGTGCGTCTTTTAGTTCTTTTCTTTGCAGCCATCTTCCTCACCCCTTCTTGCTGTACTGCGCCTTGATACGCGGATCAAAGAATGCGTATACCAGATCGACAACCAGATTAATCAGGCACATCAAAATAGAACACAGAATAATAGAACCTGTTACCATCGGAATATCACGTCTAGTAATAGATTCGTATACCAGACGGCCAATACCGGGCCAGCTGAATACGGTTTCAGCCAGTACGGAGCCGGTGATAACCAATGACATTTGCAGACCGATAGCAGTGATTATAGGAATCAGTGCGTTTTTCAGACCATGCTTATAGATTACACGATGCTCGCTGCAGCCTTTAGCACGCGCGGTGGTCATATAATCCTGACGCATAACGTCCAGCATGGAGGAACGGGTAATACGGGTAATCAAAGCTGCCAGACCGAAGCCAACGGTTACAGCAGGCAGAACCAGGCTCTTCCAGCCGAAGTTACCGCCGGTCGGGAATAATCTCATATGCAGAGCAAAGATAATAATCAGCATCAGGCCCAGCCAGAAGTTAGGCATGGAGGTACCGAACAGTGCGAAAATCATGCCTGCGGTATCCTTCCAGGTGTTCTGGTGGATAGCGGTGTAGATACCCAGAGGAATGGATACCAAAGTAGCGATAATAACAGCAGCGCCGCCCAGATACAGGGTGTTCGGCAGATATTGGAAGAAGGTATGGAATACGTCCTTGTTGGTTACATAGGATTTGCCCATATCACCTACAAGCATACCTCTCATATAGTTAAAGTATTGCAGCAGGAAAGGCTGGTCCAATCCAAGCTCATGGCGGATCTGCTCAATCATTTCCTTCGAAGCGCCGTCGCCGGCAATCATCATTGCGGGGTCGCCCTCAGTAAGACTCATTGCCCAGTAAATCAGAAAAGAGGTTACTAAAATTACCGGAATCAAACTGAGGAGTCTGTTGACAACATATTTAAGCATTCAACAAAGCTCCTTTCCGTAGAACTCAAATAAAAGGTGCTATGATAAAACAAGAGAGGACTACGCCTCCCTTGTTTTACGCCTTTGTAAATTTTTCAGCAAAATTATTTAGCGATATAAGCATGACGCCAATCGTGGTTGCCGCCGCCGTAGAAATATTGACCTTTCAGTTTTTTATTGTATGCAACTACCAGGTTAGCAATGTACAGAGGAACCTGCGGGCATTCGTCAACCAGGTATTTTTGCAGCTCAACGCCAGCTTCCATGCGTTTGTTCTGATCCTTCAGGGTTGCAACATCATCAATCAGCTTATCAGCCTTCGGATCGGAGAAGTGATGATAGTTGGAGCCGGAACCGGTGTAGAACAGGTCGCGATATACGAAGTCAACCTTGGAGTCTTCGTTCCAGCGCCACAGGAACAGGCTTTGTTTGCCGTCCTTGCAGGCAGCCTTCAGAGCAGCTTGCTCCATCGGAACCAGATCTACGGTAATACCGATTTGTGCCAGGTTAGCTTGGATAACAGTTGCAATCTGCTCGTAGGGAGCGCCGGTTGCATAGGTCAGAGTGGTTTTGATAGGACCGGTTACGCCGGATTCCTTCATCAGCTGTTTAGCACGCTCCAGGTTGTAGTCATAGCCGGGCATTTCATCATAGAAGCCCCACAGACCACGGTTCAGAATGGTTTTTTGCAGAGTGCCTTTGCCATTCAGAGCAGCGTCCAGAACGGATTTCTTGTCGATTGCGCAAGCTACAGCCTGACGCAGTTTTTGGTTATCCCACGGTTTCTTTTCAACATTGAATGCGAAGTAGAACAGACGGGTACCGGGTTGTTCGTAAACAGTGATATTCTTGTCATCCTTCAAGAATTTCAGATCGCTGATAGGCGGATTTACGCATACATCGATTTCGCCGGCCTGCAGAGCCATTACGCGAGCAGAAGCCTCAATCATCGGACGGAATTCGATGATATCGGATACGCCGGGAGCAAAGTTTTCGGTTGCAGGCAGGTTGTTGCCCCAATAATCCTTAACCTTGGTCAGACGGCAGTATTCGCCTTGAACCCATTTGTCATATTTGTAAGGGCCGGTGCCGATAAGCCACGGCTCTTTTACGCCATCATCATAAGCCTTTTTGGATTGGATGGACAGAGGAACGGAGGACAGAGATTGAATGAACTCGTTGTTATAGGAGCTGATTTCGATTTCAATCTGATATTTGTCTTTAACGGTAGATTTTACATAGCCTGCCAGAGCGGATTTGATAACGTTTTTCATTGCCATATCCAGGGTGAATTTAACGTCATCGGCAGTCATCGGAGTCTTTTTACCGTCGTTGAAGTATACATCCTTACGCAGGTTCATGATGATATGGGTATCATCTACGAACTTCCAGTCGGTAGCCAGACCGGGGCCGAAACGCTCCTTGCCTTGAGAGCCGTTATTGAAGAATACCAGAGTCTGGTGAGTGTTCTTCAGAATAACGTTGTTGGCAGCGTCCTGTTGTTTTTGCAGGTTAAGGTTGTTGATATCGGCATCGGTACCGATAACCAGCTTCTCCTTGTGTGCAGTACTGCCTTTGTCAGCTTTGTCATCGCCGCCGCAGCCTGCAACAGCCATAGCAAGAATCATCAAAGCTGCCATGATGAGCACTAATAATTTTTTCATAATGCACCTTCCTTTCAAAATTGCATTTTATGACTACTTCCATTGTACACTATGAAAGAACTTTACGCAAGACACAATTTTGTCAATAGTTCTACACTTTTAGTTTATCGTTTAAATTTCTCTGCCCTAAAATGCTTTTACAATAATAAATGCGCAGCCAAACTGCGACTGCGCATTATAAAACACTGTTCTTATATGAAGGACTGCTCTTACATCATCTTCAAAAACTTGTCATACATAGCCAAAAAGCCCTGCATGAAGCTCTTAGCCTTTGCCAAGTCCGCTGCATCCGGATGGCTTGCAGCCGCTGCCCAACGGGCTTCGCTCTCGGGGCTGGGGCTGTGCGGGCTGCCTGCCGGCATCTTGCGCATCATAGCAATCAGTGCCGGGTCAATCGCACCGCGGATAGATAAAGTACCCAGTACCTTGCAGTCCTTGTTCATCAGTACACCTGCATTTACAAGAGAGCTTACAGCGTGGTCGCTCGCCGGGTCTGCGCCCAAAGTCTGGAACAGCACTACCTTTTTGCCGTGCAAATTCTCCAAATATTTTTTCATCTTCGCATTCGGTGCTCCCTTGTCAACCCAGTAGCCTGCCACAACAACAGCGAAGTCATCCGCAGCCGAAGCAGCATCAACCTGCGCCAGCACGCAGCGTTCGCCCGCAGCCTCAGCCAGAGCCTTGGCAACCTTTTCCGTATTACCGGTTTTGCTGTCATAAACGATTAAAATGTCCTGCATAGTAGTACACTCCTTTTATTTCATATTCTTCATAATGCCCATCATCTTCTGGCCTGCCTGCTCCATCAGTCCCGGTTTGCCGTAAAGCGCATACTCCGCAGCTGTCAGCAGCACTCTGTCCATCTGACGATAGTAATATTTTCCCTTCGCCGTAAAGAAATACTTGCCGTCCACAGCATAAAGCAGGTCCAAAAGCTCCCACTGCTCCAACAGCGGCGCAAGCAGGCTTTCCCAATCCGCATCGCTATACTGCTTCAGCAAAGCAAAATCAAGTCTGCCGGAATCACACTGTCCGGACAGCTTTTCGAGGAGCAGATAGTTTTCGTTATGCTTGCCCATGCCCATGACAGCGTACTGTCCGGCAGTAGCCTTTTTTACATAGTCGCTTCGGTCCATAGTCTTCATGTAATTGTACATTCCCATGTGACCGCCGCAGGCCGCACCGCAGGTAATGATGTTCGCACCGCTCTTCACCAACGTATTGTAACCGCTGCGTTCATCCTCGCGCATTGCCCAATGGCAGCAGCTCAGCGCCTTGGCGCCCTGCTCTACGAGCAGCGCATCGGCAGCAACGAACATTTCCGCCAGCATTCTGTCGTTATATTCGTATTTGATGTTGCCCTTGGCAATCGCCTGACCTAAGGGAGATTTAGGCATAATCTGCAGCTTGTACAAATCCATACCGCTCACGCCGCAGGCCAGCGCCGTTCTGATATCGTTCAGCAGCATTGCCTGCGTCTGGCCGTTCAAGCCATAAATCAGGTCGATGATAACCTTTACGTCTTTAGCCGCAACCTCTTCGAGCTTGGCCGTTACCTCTTCCTTGGCATTAAGCCTGCCTAAGGAGCGGCGCAAATGCGTATCAAAGGCCTGCACGCCGAAGCTGAAGCGGTTAACGCCGCCGGCGATGCAGGCAGCAAGCTTCTCCGCCGATAAATCATAGATACTGCTTTCAAAGGTTACCTCACAATCATCCGCCAGGCTGGCAGCACTATGAATTTTGTTCAGCAGCGCACTGATTTGCGCCGGATTGAGCACCGACGGTGTGCCGCCGCCAAAGAATACCGCTTCCGGTCTTTGCTTGGCAAAAACGCCCTGCTGCTGCAGGAAATCCAGCTCTGCCAACAGCGCCTGCACATATTCTTCCACCTGTTCTGCATCAAAGGGATTGCGATAAAAGCTGCAGTAGGAGCAACGCAGATTGCAGAACGGAATATGCAGATACAGCGCCGTAGGCTGCGCAGGCTGCAAAGCAAACTCCTGCAGCATCGTCCCCGCCATCATCCCCGGCAGCGGTTTTGTCTTGCGCGGAACGTAGGTCAAATCCTTAAAGCTGACTTCTACAGCCGACGCACCATGCTCGCCGACAAGAGCCTTATAATCATCACGCTCATAAAAGGCTTGGATATTTTTTGCGTAATCAATCATCTGCCTACTCCTTTACTGCATCAGGATACATTTTTGCTGCCATGTAGCGTACTGCCTTAGGATATTCCAACCCCGGATTGAGCAGGAACAAATCGTCCGGCAGGAAAAATACCTGCTTATTTTTTACCGCATCGATGGAATTCCACGCCGGGTTGCTCATAATCTCCAGCTTAGGATTGCCATCACTATCTCTGGGCGCACCCATAGAGGTAATAAAAATTACCTGCGGATTCTTCTCCAGCAAATCCTCTAAGCTGTAGGGAGCCTTATCAGGCTGAGTTCCCATCGGTCCGCTGACAGGCTTGGTTTCTCCCTGTACTACGTTTCGTAATTTAAGCATTTTAGCACAGCAGCCGGCAATACTGGTTTCCTTTTCCATGGTGATGCCCATGCTGGTGGTGTGCAGAATCGCTACGCTGCGCTCACTTTTAGGCAGCATGCTTACTGTAGCATCAATATCCTTATCGAGATTTGCCACAACCTTCTGTGCCTTGTCATCCTTGCGCATTATTTTGCCAATGGTGAGCATGCTGTGCTTAACATCCTCATAGGATTTCAGATTCAGCACAACAACTGGAATATTGTTGGATTCCAATGTATGCAGATAACGCTCGTGCATGCCCTTGTAAGCAATTACCAGATCAGGCTTCAGCTCCACGATTTTTTCTACATTGATATTAAAGATAAAGCCTACCTCGGCAGCATCCTTGGCAAAAGCGGGCACCTTGCCCACCTGTGTTTTGGCACGGCCGACAACCTTGCCATCTACTGCCTCCACCAGCTCCAGGAAGGACGGTGATAAAACAACGATTCTTTCGGGAACCTTTTTCAAGGTAACAATACGCTGGTTATCATCGGTAATTTTTACTGCGCTTCCCGAACCGGAGCTGCTGGTTAGCGGAGAGCAACCGCTTATACATAAGCATACCATAAGAACCGTTAAAATGAAACTGAAAATTTTTCGCATAATACTTCCTCGTTAGGCAAACAAAGCAGGCCATCGGGCCTGCTTTATTTGTTCTTTTACTTTACCGCTATGTTTAGAATTTATATTCCATACCAACTCTGTACAAGCGACCAAGATTGCCGTCAGAATACGGACCAAAGTTCTGGTGGTTGCTGATGTTGTCAATGCCCAGATAAATCTTGGTATCCTTGTTGAGATGTCTGGAAGCCATGATGTTAGCAATAGTGAAGTCCTTGGTTTCGTAAACAAAGTTGCCCATGGTGCTCTTATCGCCATTATTGAAGTAGTAACCGATGTTAGATACAAGGTCAAAGCTCAGGTCCCAAGCATAAATATTTTCCGGCTGATAGGAAACACCGAAGGTTACCTGATGCTTAGCTCTATCTTTCAGACGGGTTCCATTAGTTTTGTCTTTAGCATCCAGGAAGGTGTAACCGGCATTCAGATAAATATTCTTGCCAAGTCTGTGAGAACCGTACAGCTCTACGCCCTGCAGAGTTGCTTCCGGAATATTTTCATAAGCCATAATCATATCGCCTTTAACGCCGGGATACAAATCTGGATCATCATCGGTCAGCTTACCGGTCCAATAGGTGCTGATCAAATCTTTAACTTCATTTCTGAATACTCCCAGATGGACGGTAGATCTGTCACCCCAGTCCTTTTCAACAGATAATTCATAACTTAAGGATTTTTCCGGTTTCAGATCAGGGTTACCAACATAGAATTGGCCTTTACCACCCGGATTTGCAGCATACATTTCCCAGAAAATGTACAAATCGTTTACAGTCGGAGTTTTATAGCCCTGACCAACTACAGCCTTAATACGTACATCATCGGCAGCATTATAGGTTGCAGCCAGGTTGCTGGTCACCTTGTTGCTGAACTGATCACTGTGGTCAAAACGTACGGAAGGAATAATCAGCCATTTATCATCAGGTCTGAATTCATCTTGAACGTATGCTGCCAGATAGTTGATAGCTGCCTTGTCATAAGCATCATGAGCATTACCGTCTGCCAAAGATGTATTCGGTTTCTTTAAGCGGGTGCCTTCGCTCTGGTCCTTACGATATTCAAAACCTGCAGTCAGCTTGTTCTTATCGCTCAGGTTGAAGGTATCCTTGCCTTCAATAACGCTCAGTGTACGTTTAACAGTATCAATCTTCGGATCCTGCAGAGTCCACTTGCCGGGCCTGCCCATCATGGTCATACGGGTATTATTCTGGTTCTTATAGTTCTTATCGAATACTGATTTATAAGCTCTGAACATCCAGTCCTGCTTATCATCGGAACCCTTGTAAGTAATAGCATAGTCAGTACGCTTATTATCGTTATAAATCGTCTGAACCTTATCCTGCCATACCTTACCGGGCACCATAACAGTTTTGCTGGTCGTAGATTTTTGATTATCTTCTTTAATCTTGCTGAAATCTACGCTTAATTCATTGCCATTATCGAACTTATAGCCTACATTCAAAGAAAGCGGCTGCTGCTTACCATAAAAGTTCATGGAATCTCCGCTGCCTTTGGGATCCAAATACGGTCTGTTTTTATTCAGGCCGGCGTTGATTTTATAGGAATAGTTGCCTTCAGCGCCTTGCAGATACAGGTTGCCTTTATAGCCTGCGCCCTTGCCGTCCTCATACCAGCCATATTCATAGTTAATGTCAGCAGTTGTCTTATCCGGAGTTTTGGTAATAACGTTAATTACACCGCCCATTGCATCACTGCCATACAGTGCGCCTGCAGGTCCGCGGATAATTTCTACTCTTTCAACATCCTCCATACGAATACGGTCTACGTCCCAGGCATTGGCAGAGTTGTAAGCTGCCTCGCCGCCTAAACGCTTGCCGTCAACCATAATCAGTACGTGACGGGATTCACTGCCGCGGATGCTGACATTGCTGCGTCCCTGGAAATCATTAAATACATTAACGCCCAAAGCGCCCTTTAAAGCATCATGCAAGGTTTTAGCCTGTGTCTGCTCCAGCTTTTTGCTGTCAACAATCTCTACGGTCGAAGGGGTTTCCTTAACGGTCATTGCCGTTCTGGTTGCGGTAACAACCATGGTGTCCAAAGAAAACTCTTGTAAATTCTCTTCAGCAGCGAATGCTGTCCCCCCCCATAGTACACTACCGGTCAACAGGGTTGTCAGGACTAACTTGGATAGTTCTTTTTTCTGCATACTCATACCACTCCTTAAAATATATACCAATCACAGCTATGACAGAGTGAGCGTCCCCCCGCCTATAGAGGTGGAAGCTTCCTGCTTCAGCAAGAACAGCACCACTAACTCCGAAGAATTATGGCGACTTACACTCTCTCCACAGGCGTAGATTCCCGTGCGACCCACGGTATTTGTATACTTGTCGGCTTTTTGACTTAGCACTGACCGCCTAATCATGTTACCATTTTCGCGCGGTAGATGGTATACGCACCTATAATACCTGCTGGTAGCTTACTGCTTGGTTTTCGCTATTCAGCTACGTGACGCATTTCGCAGGTCTTCTCCTTTCCTATCTTTTGTTTTTATTATGTATATTTTATCATAATTATAGCCTTGTCTGGCTCAATTACTTACGTAAATTCGCCATACCCGCCTTAATCCCCACCTTAAAGGTGGAGGACTTCTGGCGGATTAGATTAAAATTCGGCAAACTCCGCCATAGCCAAAACCAGTCATTTACATATATGTCTATTCAGACATATATGTTTTTGTACCTCTGTCTGTTTTCGGAATCAATACTGTTTACAAGTATATCATTTAAAGATTGCAGTGTCAAGAAAAATATGAAAACTGTTGCAATTTATTTTTTCGTAAAAAATATTAAAACCAACAAAAAATTTTACATGATACGAAGCAGAATATTTTATATTCCATTTACCTGTTGCAGACAACAAAAAAGACTCCCAATTTCTTGGAAGTCTTGAATTGCAGTTGGTGGCGGCGCACGGATTCGAACCGCGGACACTGCGGGTATGAACCGCATGCTCTAGCCAACTGAGCTACGCCGCCATTTGGAGCTGATGACCAGGATTGAACTGGTGACCTTATCCTTACCAAGGATACGCTCTGCCGACTGAGCTACATCAGCAATATTTAGTTGGTTGCGGGGGGCGGACTTGAACCACCGACCTTCGGGTTATGAGCCCGACGAGCTACCAACTGCTCCACCCCGCGATGAAAGTTGGTGGATGGGGTTGGATTCGAACCAACGAAGCGAAACGCGGCAGATTTACAGTCTGCTCCCTTTAACCACTCGGGAACCCATCCGTTTGCGACAAAAAGAATTATACAGGATTTAGGCCCGTTTGTCAACAGCTTTTCATAAATTTATTTGCATTATTTTTGAAAACAGATGTAAACCGCATCGCTAAGCTATTTTTCGATACCCGAAAGCTTATCCAGGCTATATTCTCCGGACCAGACAATGCTTCTGTATTTTGCCGGCGCTGTATCACCTTCAGTAGAAATACACAGCACAACAGAGCTTTCATCAAGCTGCAGAAGAGAGTTGGCCTGTGCGTCACTACGGCCCAGCAAGGCAAAACCAAGGCCTGCTGCGCCGCTTTCACCCGAAACAACAGCAGTATCGCCACTTAAGGGATTGCCCAACACGCGTATGCCATAGGCAGCAAATTCATCCGGCATAGAAGCAAAATTATCTGCGTAACGCCGGAGCATATCCCAGGCAAGACTGCAGGGCTCACCGCAGCACAGACCGGCCATAATCGAATCCAAAGCACCTGTTACATTATGAAGCTTTCCATCATCAGCCTTTGCCGTTTTGAAAATGCAGTCCGCCTTTTCAGGCTCTACTATGGTGATAATCGGTTTATCTGCTTTATAATAGTCAGCAAAAAAAGCTGCTACAGCACCGGCCATAGCGCCCACTCCGGCCTGCAGAAAGACATGCGTCGGACGCACTCCCTGCAGCTGCTGCACTATTTCATAACCCATGGTAGTGTACCCCTGCATAATATGCAGAGGCACATCCTCATAGCCTTCCCAAGATGTATCCTGCACCATGATGCCGCCGCATTCAGCAGCTATTTTTCTTGCCATGCGCACAGTATCGTCATAATTGACATCCGTAATATAGGCTTCGGCACCAAACGCTTTGATAGCCTCCAGACGCGCAAGCTCTGTTCCCTTAGGCATCAGCACGATAGCCTTCTGCTGCAGACGGCTGGCAGTCCAGGCAACGCCTCTGCCATGATTGCCGTCGGTAGCAGTAACAAAGATCAGCTCGCCCAGCTTTTGTTTTACCTCAGGTGCCATAAGCTTGTCATAGGTAAGCTCTTCCACAGGAAGCTGCAGACGCTTGGCAAGCTCGCAGGCAATAGCGTAGCTGCCGCCCAAAACCTTGAAGGCATTCAGGCCGAAGCGATAGCTTTCATCCTTAACATAAATATCCTTAACACCAAAAAGCTTGGCCAGATTTTCCAAACGCACTAAAGGCGTAACGGTATATTCGGGAAAACTGCTATGAAAACGGCACACCTTCTCCGCCTGCTCATAGCCATAATGATTAACACCGGAAAGATTATCTTCCTTTTGTTGATGCAGATAATGTATTAATTCCGCCATTGTCCTGCTCCTTATTTTGCCTGCAAAAGCGCCAGTCCGCGTGCAAACTTGCTGCGTTCTTCCGCACGCAGCTCCACCTGTGACGCTATTCTTTCCTTAAGCTCCAGCAACGCATCCACTGTACCGCTCATAAGCTCAAATTCAACCTCATCAATGCTGTCGCTTTTTTCACCGCAATGAATGGCGCCTTTATCTATCGCCAGCTCAATTACAGCACCGGCATAATCCAGAATATAGGTTATACGTTCTACATCAACCGTAAACAAAGCCCTGACTCCGTTAGGAGCAAGTTCGCTAAGCTCGTAACCCAGGCCAAGAGCTGCAAAGCCGTTCAGCTCAGGCTTTGCTTCTGCCAGCGGCAGATTCAGCTCCAGACGTTCGCTCAGACCATCCTTGCTTTGCCTGGAAGTCTTTACGGTCGCTTCAAAGCTGCCATCGCCTTTGTCGCGTACACGGTAAGCAATACCATGCTGCGTCAGCGTCATATCCGCAGTATCATAATAGGTGCTCACAAGACGGCGCTTTTTGTAGCTGTTCGGACGCATGGCCTGCTGCATAAAATCCAGCTGCAGCATTTTCTCCAAGCCTTCTCTGCTGAGCAAAAGCTTTAATTCAATCTCTGTATTCTTTGCCATTATTATCACTGCCTTTACCGAAATTTTTTAAACTGCCCAACGCCTGCGATGCCGAATTCTTCTGCCACCAAACCAACGGTATACCAAAGGCCAGCAGCGTTACAGCCAGCGCCGCATAAAAACGCGGCGTACCGAAAGCATCTGCCAGAAAGTTATAGGCAATGGCCCCCGGAAGCATACCGAGAACCGTTGCTGCTGCATAAATTTTAAACGGCAGGCGCACACTGCCGGCAATAATACTCACCGGATCATAAGGAAAAATCGGCACGGTACGCAAAATAATCATCTTCTTAAAGCTGCCTCTGCCTACAAGATAATGCGTCAGGCGTTCACCCCAGCTGCCGCCAAAATTACGCAGCAGCCAGCTGCCGCCGCCGAAACGTCCCAAAAGATAACAAAAGCTTGCACAGCCAAAGCCACCTAAGAGCAGAAACAAGATGCCCCACCAGGGACCGAACAACACGCCTGCACTTAAATTCAAAAGCAACGTCGGGAACAAAAGCAACGGGCGAATCGTATACACCGCTACATAAATAAGCGGTGCCCACACACCGAAGCCAACAACCCAGCGGCGGATATCCTCGGCACTGTGCGGATGCGGATTATACGGTGATTCATACAAGCCATACAAAATTGCTCCCAACACCAGCAGATAAACCAGCACGCGCAAAAATAAATATAGATATTTTTTCTTCATATAAACCTCTGATTTTCAAACTCTCATCTATTATACGGCGTTTAGAGGACGTTGCGCAAGCAGTATTGGCAAATTGTTTCCAAATATAAAAAGGCCGCCACTTGCGTGGCAGACCTGCGTCCTAGTCGACGCGTTTCACCTTGTAGACAGGAAGGTTATCCTTTTTAGCCAGCTCCAGGAGCTCGGCCAAGGCCTTGCCGGTACCGTACTTGCTGACGAGCAGCTCGCGCATAGCTCCTTCAGAGTAGAAGGTGCTGCGACGAACAAGCGACGATGTGTATGAACCATCGGCGCAACGTCCGGGAATGGCGTAATCTGCGGTAATTTTCCGCTTCAATTTATCGTTGGTAATGTACAAGCCTGTGCAGGATTCCTCCGCCAGGTAGCAGGACCAGCTACGCGGTGCGAACTTACGCACCAGCGCCTCCCAGAAAGCGGGCTGCGGGCCGTCTGCAGATATATACTTGATAAAGAGCTGTCCTTTGCCGTCGAACTGGATTTTTTCAACGCCAGCGCGGAGATCAAAGGCCTGGAGGCCGGCGCCCTCAGCGATGAAGCCGAGCCAGCCGCAGCCAAAGGCAGATTTCGGTTTACGCTCATCCTTGCGCGTCCAGCGCTTGAGCTTTTTAAAGAGTTTTGCCAGCTCCTCTTGAGAACCGTAGACGTATAAATTTGTGTAACAATAATTTGCCATATAAGAATCATCCTTTCTTTAAAACACTTAAATAGGCTAGAAAAAGGCAATAAAAAAAGCCATTATGGGAATCAATTTTTGGGTACACTAATAGCATACACACTACTAGTACACACAATCTTAGATTTTTCCCGTAATGACATCTTATAATTCTTATATGGTTGAATTATAGGTAGCGTTTTTTACGCTGTGCTTAGTGTACGACAAAATATAAGATGTGTCAAGAAGTTTTTGAGATTTTTTTGCTTTTCTTATTCTGCACCACTTGAACCACTACTTTTTGAGCAAAAAGAAAAACTGCGCCATTAACCATAATATATATCCCTGTAAGTAAAGTCTTCGTAAGGGTTCTAATCCTTTATTTTATGGCATTTACAGCTATTTTAAGAGATTTTTATTTATATTATATTAAAATTTCTGAGCTACTGATTTTTTAGCAAAAAGCTGAAAACAGTGGTGCAAGTGGAGCAAAGTCTATGCAAAACCGGCACACTCAGCATATAATACAGGCACCCAAAGGCCGCCACTTACGTGGCAGCCCCGGGATTTATCAACCTTTAGAATAATTTTTGAATAAACTGCAACCCAATCCCAAAACTGCACCTACAGCAGCTACCGCAGCAGTACCACAGCACCAGCAGGTAAATTACAAAACAATACACACTTGAATGATTCTCAACCCTAGTTTTTATACACTAATCACAACTCTTTTCATTTTTACATTTTATCTTTGTTATTCATTACTTCATATTCAAGAATTTCCTTCGCTAATTCAAAGCAATTATCTATGTAATATTCTCCTAATGTTTTGGTCATAGCAAAACCAGCACAAGCTGCTACAGCCTGCCCGACAAAAGGAATATATTTTCCAAGTTGTTTTTTAGCATATTGCCCAGCTACTTGCTTGATAACCCACATTATGCCTTCTTTGGTAAGATATGCAAGCACCTTATCTGCAAGTTGTTTACCTACCGGTCCTAATACAATCATGTATTTCTCTATAACTGTTTCATCAAGCCCAAAGCTTTCTCTAATTTCTTTAGCCATCTTATAAAAAGCTGCTAAATCAAAGCTAACATCAACCCCAGGAATTGGATTCAAAGCATTCACAGCTGTAGCCCAAGCATAGACATTAATATCATCCAGGCATTTTGCTCTTTTTCTATCTAAATCTTTAATACTATCTGCTTTAACGGCCGCAATAATTTTACCCTTCTTTACATCATCAATATCGGAAGCAAAAATGTCGTTTTTTAATTCTTTGAACCCAGTACCAGTTTTACAGCTTGTAAAATAAACTTTTATGTCTGTAGCCCCTACTTTAGAATAAACATCTTCAATAATTTCTTTCTTTAGCTCTTCTAGAGTTCTTTCACCATCCCATATATCATCTTCCTTATTGCGCACAATAAAATAAGGGTGCTTTCTAGATTGATTCCATTCCTTAAATTTTTTAAATAACTTTCCATCAGCATCATGTAATTTACCGGCAAACACAAACAGATACAAATCATAGTCTTCTACAGAAAATTGTTTGCACCAGTCTTCAAACGGAAATCTTTTCGTGTCGTAACCTGGCAAGTCAACTATCCTCAAATCTCTCCAAGATACTTCTTGACTTTTCACTGTAGTATCTGTATATACTCCAGATTTAAATATATTTTTACCTATCAACTTGTTAATGACACTCGACTTACCTGCACCAGGCTGCCCGACTAAAGCAATTTTTACAACCGTATGCTCTTTTTCCTCATACTTTCTTTTGATTTGCTCACGTAAATCTTCTTGATAATTAACCATTTAAAAATCACTCCTTCAATTGATATAGTGTATAATTTTCTATACATATTGGTTTCTTAGAAGAACCATTTAGATCACCATATAGCTTATAGTTTGCTATTTCATCATTCATTACTTGACAAGCTAAAGTCGCACAATCTTTAATATAACTTTTTCCTGCATCTTCAGCCAACGTATACCCAAGCACAGCTGCTGTTGCTTGGCCTAAAAAAGGAATATATTTACCAACACTTTTTATTACTTGTTTTCCGCCAAAACTCTTTAACAAAAGAATAACACCATTTTTCGTCATTAGCTCTAAAAGCTTTCTAGCAAGCGGATAAGCACAATATCTTCCCTCTAGTTCGTTATCCTCTATATCAAAATCTGCTTTAATAGCAGCGAACATTTTAAAATAAATTGCTACATCTGCTGCAATATCAGCACCGAAAAAAGGATTTACACCATTAGCACAAGCAAATTTTGTATAAGTCGAAAGAGAATCCATTGCTTTCGATTTCCTAGTCCTCAAAAATTCATCTTTTGCTTTCTCGAAGTTCTTTATTATTCTCGATTGCCAAATATCCTTATATTTTTCATTTAAAATTTCATTTCGTAATTTATCTATACCATTCTGATATCTGCAATCAATAAAACAAAGCTTCCCAACAAGCCCTTCTGGCAGTTTTTCATAAATATCTCGTCGTATCGCTTCTCTATCTTCATGGCTTGCCAAATCATTACAATGATTTCTGATTAACAGCAAAGGTCTTTTATGACCTAATTTGTTGTAAGCAGCTACGCTCGCAAATAAAGCACAATCATCTCCAGTTAGTTTTCCCGAAAAGACGAAAAAAATAATGTCATATTGATGTATCTTGAATTTTTCTTTCCATTCGCTTAGTGGAAACATCGTCGTTCCATATCCAGGCAAATCAACTATCTCCAGAAACTCATAACGATATCTCACACCTTTTCGAGTAATATCTGTTCCTTGACCTGTTCTCGCAACTTTATGTCCGATAAGCGCATTGATGATACTTGATTTACCAGCACCCGGTTGCCCGACGACAGCAATTTTAGTATGCGTACCTTGATCTCTTTTTATTTTTTCTAATATATTCCTGAACTCAGTTTGTAAAGACACAGCAACTACCACCTATCAAGCCAACATTTCATTTTTTATCAGCAAATTAACATCAATCTTCAACGCATCAGCAATCTGGTACAGCGTTTCCAAAGAAAAGCTGTTGCCTCTGTTCCCTCGCTCAATCTGCCCAAGATAGGCAACACTCATGCCAATCCGCTCGGCCAACTCTGCTTGCGTATAGCCTCTCTTTTTTCTGTAATATGCTATTTTCAATCCAATATTCTTGTAACGCGCAGCAAACAACGTCATCACCTCTTGCTAAAACTTCTCTATATTATATTAGCAGTTTATATAAATAATTTTTTAGGTATATAGTCTGTTTTTCTAGGCTAATAAGCTGACTGAGTTTTTTCTCTGCTTTTAAGTTAATCTGTGCCAACAACTTGAAGTTGCAAAGCTGCTCGCCTAAAACAGCCTTTTAGACTTGCGCTTATTTTTATGGTAAGCGACAGCCCCCAAAGCTGCCGCTTCCTGCACCCATCAAGCCTCTCGCTTTACCTCATACACAGGCAGGCCATCCTGCAAGGCCAGCTTCACCAGCTCGTCCATGCTCTTGCCGGCACCATATCTGCTGCTGAGCAGCTCGCGCAACGCTGACTGCGTGTAGAAGGTGCTGCGGCGAACAAGCGACGATGTGTATGAACCATCGGCGCAACGTCCGGGAATGGCGTAAT